>Ga0073906_1000117_pt1 | contig 127985 bp, 103 predicted proteins | sample Inofromicrocosms_FD_65485 | JGI IMG/M metagenome (GOLD analysis project Ga0073906, IMG submission 65485) | Mouse cecum microbial communities from Vienna, Austria - Inoculum for glucosamine and mucus D2O microcosms | ecosystem: Host-associated > Mammals > Digestive system > Large intestine >...
CACTCGTGGAAATGGCGGGGTTTCGTCCGTCGAGGGAGCGAGCGCCCGGAGCGGGTGTTCGGAACAGCGTAAGTCTTCCGTGCCCGCTCAGCGAACGACCGAAGACGGATGCCGCCATTTACACCGTGCAAAGGCTCTTTGGTACTTTCTTGCACAAGAAAGTACAAGAAAAGGAAAATAGAGCTGCGAGTTGCTCGCAAAAGTTTAGCGTAGAAATAGATTCTTCGCTACGCTCAGAATGGCGGGGATGGGGGGGGGCAGGGTTTTGTTCAGATTGCCGCGTCGCTACGCTCCTCGCAATGACGATGCTGTGAAACAGATTCTTAACTACACTGCGCTTGTTTCCCTCCTCCTTGCATGGCATAGCCTGCAAGCAGTCTCTGCCCATGCTGCGAGCGTCGGTTCGCTGACGCTCAGAATGACAAAGACTGCACAAAAGGTAAGGCGAGCACATCGGGATGACGCAACAACAACTTTGCGCGGTGCCCGGCTCGCGCCTATGGCGCGACCGCCCCAGCCGGGCCCGCGAGTGACTGCCGCATATTTCTTGTTGAACGCAGCGAACCGACGCTCAGAATGACAGAGGAGAAACGCTCGGAATAACAAAGCGGATGCTTGAAATAACAAAATGGGAACAGCCCTGCGATGAAGAAACAAAAGAGCGCTTTTCTGCCCGGCGACGAAGAATCGCTATTGTGAATTGTGAATTATGAATTAATTTTGCCCTATGGATTTCCAACTCGTATCGGACTACGCCCCCACGGGCGACCAGCCGGAGGCCATCGCGCAGCTGCTCGGGGCCATCCGCGACGGGTCGCAGCACAACACGCTGCTGGGCATCACCGGTTCGGGCAAGACGTTCACGGTGGCCAACGTCATCGCCGGGCTCAACCGCCCGACGCTCGTACTGAGCCACAACAAGACCCTCGCGGCGCAGCTCTACGGCGAATTCCGCAACTTCTTCCCCCACAACGCCGTCGAGTACTTCGTATCGTACTACGACTATTACCAGCCCGAAGCCTATCTGCCGGCGTCGGACACCTATATAGAAAAGGACCTTTCGATCAACGACGAAATCGAGAAGATGCGGCTTCAGACCGTGGCCACGCTCCTCTCCGGACGCCGCGACGTCATCGTCGTGTCGAGCGTCTCGTGTCTCTACGGCGCGGGCAACCCCGCCGACTTCCACGCCACGGCCATCCACATCGAAGTCGGGCAGACAGTCAACTACAAGCAATTTCTTTACAAGCTCGTCGAAGCGCTCTACACCCGTACCGAGCGCGGGCTGGAGCCCGCCACATTCCGCGTCAACGGCGACACGGTCGACATCATGGCGGCGTTCGGCGAGTTCGGCAACCAGTGCTTCCGGGTCATGTTCTTCGACGACGAGGTGGAGGCCATCTACGCCATCGACCCCGTATCCGGCCAGCGCATCCACGCGCTCGATTCGCTGACGCTCTACCCCACCAGCCTGTTCGTCACCACCAAGGAGCGCATCGCCGCGGCCGTGCAGCAGATTTACCTCGACCTCGGCAAGCAAATCGAGGTCTTCGAGCACGAGGGGCGCACGATGGAGGCGCAGCGCATCAAACAGCGGGTCGAGTACGACGTCGAAATGATTAAGGAACTGGGCTACTGCCCCGGCATCGAGAACTATTCACGCTACTTCGACGGGCGCGCCGCGGGGACCCGGCCGTTCTGCCTGCTGGACTATTTTCCGCAGGATTATCTGATGGTCGTCGACGAAAGCCACGTCACCATTCCGCAGGTACACGCCATGTTCGGCGGTGACCGCGCGCGCAAGGAAAACCTGGTCGAATATGGCTTCCGGCTCCCGGCGGCCAAGGACAACCGGCCGCTGACATTCAACGAGTTCGAGCAATTGCAGGGCACGACCATCTACGTCAGCGCCACCCCCGCCGACTGGGAGCTGGCCAAAAGCGAAGGGGTCATCGTCGAACAGCTGATTCGTCCCACGGGGCTGGTCGACCCGCCGCTGGAGGTGCGTGTGACGCTCAACCAGATCGACGACCTCATCGAGGAAATCGACAAGCGGGTCAAGAACGACGACAAGGTGCTGGTCACGACCATCACCAAGCGCATGGCCGAGGAGCTCTCCAAATATTTCGACCGCGTGGGGGTCCGCAACCGCTACATCCATTCGGACGTCGATACCCTCGAACGCATCCAGATTCTGGACGACCTGCGCGCCGGCATGTTCGACGTGCTGGTCGGGGTCAACCTCCTGCGCGAGGGGCTCGACCTGCCGGAAGTGGCCCTGGTCGCCATTCTCGACGCCGACAAGGAGGGGTTTCTGCGCAACGTGCGTTCGCTCACCCAGATTGCCGGGCGCGCCGCGCGCCATTCGCAGGGCCATGTCATCCTCTACGCCGACACCTGCACCGAATCCATGCGCACGACCATCGCGCAGAGCAACCGCCGCCGCGAAATCCAGGTGCGCTACAACATGGAGCACGGCATTCTGCCCCACCAAGCCCGACGAAGCGGCACGGGGCAGAGCGCGCTGCTGGCTGCCAAAGCCGCCGCCGAAAGCACCGCCTACCCGTTGGAAGAAAAGCGCTACATGATAGCCGCCGACGTCGAGAAACCTTTCAACGCCGACACGGAACCCTCCCTCGACCAGCAGATCGACCGCGCACGCGAGGATATGGAACGCGCCGCCAAGTCGCTCGACTTCCTCGCCGCCGCCCGTTTCCGCGACCGCATGTACGAGCTGCAGAAGCTCCGCGACGGAAAATCCAAGAAATAAAAGCAGCCCGCAGATGCTGGACGCAGCGCACGGAGAAGGCGTTCGCCCGGTTGCTGTTGTCCAAGGGGTTCACGAGGCCCGAGTGGAACCACATGAGCCCCGCGTAGCGGTTGCCTGCGTAGTTGGACGACGAAGACCAAACGTGGCCGCGCTCGCCGACGTAACCCAAGGCTCCCGTCGAATTGGCGCGGTAGCCCGCAGCAGGCGGTCGGAGCAATCGCTGGAATGAATGGCAAAAAAATGAATAATGAATAGTTAATAAGGAATAATCGGCAAAGACATAAGAGAACCATTATTCACTATTCATTCTTAATTATTCATTAAACTAAGTTTTCTGCCAGACTGGGATGAATAACTGACGGCGTATTGAAACGTTTTCGATAAGCCGAGTGCAAAGCCAAGTTTACTTGAGCTATGCCGAGGCGAGAAAACCTGCCTGAAAAGGAACGTTTTAGCGGTTTGTTAAAACGTTTTAACATCCGGTAACCGCCGCCAGCGGACTGCTGAATCTGCCTTGCCGCGCTGGCACGGACCGTAGCCCATGCCACTCCGGGCCCGGCTGCTTTTATTCCATCGGATAAATATAAGACGTGCGCAGCGCCGCGGCCTTCTGCGGGTCGTCGAAAAGCCCGAACACCGCCGAGCCGCTGCCCGACATCGAAGCGTAGAGCGCCCCGGCGGCCAACAGCTCCTCCTTGGCGGCCCGGACGGACGGATGGGCCGCGAAGACCGTCGGCTCGAAATCGTTGGTCACCAGCCCCTGCCACTCGCTCACGGGCCGCCGAAGCCGTTCGGAGAGCGGCACCGCAGGCACCCGCGGCGTCACTCCGGCGTAGGCTTCGCGGGTCGAAACGCCCTCGGAGGGCTTCACGATGGCCAGCCACAACCCCTGCAAATCGAGGGCGACGGGCGACATGATTTCCCCGCGTCCGGTGCATAGCTGCGGAACGTTCCGCACGAAGAACGCCGTATCGCTGCCCAGCGCGGCAGCGCAGGCAATCAGTTCCTCCTCCGGCAGCCGGAGCCCGAACAGCTCGTCGAGCGCCAGCACGACCGCCGTAGCGTCGGACGAACCGCCGCCCAACCCGGCACCGAACGGCACCCGCTTGTCGAGCCGGATTTCCACCCCGTCGACCCCATAGCGCTTCCGCATCAGCCGGAAAGCCTTGATACACAGATTGTCTTCGGGGTCGCAGTCCACCGCCAGCCCTTCGGCCCGGAACCCGACGCCCGGAACCTCGCGGCGCGTCACCTCCACCTCGTCGGCCAGTCCCCTGACCGGGACCATGACCGTCTCCAGCTCGTGGTAGCCGTCATCGCGGCGGCGCAGCACGTCGAGCCCCAGATTTATCTTGCAGTTCGCACGCAGAATCATACTGCAAATTAAAAATTAAAAATCAGAAATTAAAAATTTTCGGCCGAATTTCCCCTACCTTTGCCCCATGAAATTCCGCACCGAAATCAACGTCGCGCCGCTGGGTCTCGGGCTCGGCTACGCCGACACCGTGCTGCTGTTCGGCTCGTGCTTCGCCGACGAAATGCGCCGCCGGATGCAGGAGCTGAAGTTTCGCGCCGAGGGCAACTTCACGGGGCCGCTCTTCAACCCCGCGTCGGTCGCCGCTCTGCTGCACCGCGTGCAGGACCCCGCGCCCGCCACCCTCGCCGAGCTTCGGCAGGACGCCGACGGCTGGTGGTTCCACTACGACGCCAACACTTTGCTGAGCGGCCCCGACCCGGCCGCGGTTCTCGGGCGTTACAACGACGCGCTCGACCGCCTGCGCAGGCTCCTGCCCGCCGCCCGCTGTCTTGTCGTCACTTTCGGCACGGCGTGGGTCTACCGGCTCAAGGAGAGCGGCCGCGTCGTCGCCAACTGCCACAAGCAACCTCAGACGCTTTTCGACCGTACACGGCTCTCGGTCGAAGAAATCGCAGCCGAATGGTCGCAGCTCCTCGCCGGGCCGCTGGCCAACAAAGAAGTCGTCTTCACGGTCAGCCCGGTGCGCCACCTCGGCGACGGCGCGGAGGGCAATTCGCTCAGCAAAGCTACCCTGCGGGTTGCTGTCGGCGAACTGACCGAACGGTTCGGCCATGCGCACTATTTCCCCGCCTGCGAACTGCTCGCCGACGACCTGCGCGACTACCGTTTCTATGCCGACGACCTGGTCCACCCCTCGCCGCAGGCGGTCGGCTACATCTGGGAGAAGTTCGCCGGAGCAGCCCTCTCGGACGAAGCGCAGGCACTCCTGCCCGAAGTGGAACGCCTTGTGGCCCAATCCCTCCACCGTCCCCGCCGCACCGACAGCGACGCATGGCAGGAACTGCGCCGCCGGACCGTCGGGCGGATGGAGGCCCTGCGACGAAGCGCCGGAATCGACTTTTCGCAGGAAATAGCCCGTCTGAACAGCGGAAATTCCCGTTAAATTTCGTAACTTCGGCCTTTCGGAACGACATCGAACGATGAAAAAACTGCTTCTGCTTCTTTTGGGGGCACTCTGCTCCCTACCCATACAGGCGGCCCGCCCGCGGCTGATCGTCCAGATCGTCGTGGGGTCGATGCGCGCCGAGGACCTCGACCGCTACGCCGGCCACTTCGGCGAAGGCGGGTTCAAGCGGCTTGCCGAAGGGGGCGTCCGCTACGCCGGGGCGCGCTACGATTTCCAGCAAACCACCACGCCCGTGGCGCTGGCCACCCTCACCACCGGAGCCATGCCCTCGACCCACGGGGTCATCGGCTCGCGCTGGCACGACTACACCGACAACAAGACCGTCTGGCTGACCGAAGGGCGCCAGGGCCCCGGGCCCTACCAGCTCATCGCCCCCACGCTCGGCGAAGCGCTGCTGCGCTACCTGCCCGGCAGCCGCTGCGTGACCGTCGCCGCCGAAGCCGAGTCGGCCATCGTCATGGGCGGCCGCACCGGGCAGGTCTACTGGCTCGACCCGCAGCACGCCGGCTGGGCCACCTCCTACCACTATGCGCCCGAACTCCCCGAATGGATCGCCCGCACCAACCGCGAACGCTACAACCTCGCGCTGCTCGCCCCCGAGTGGCGGATGCTCTACGACCGCAACAGCTACCGCAACACCCGCCACTGGGACATTCTCCCGCTGGGCCGCGGCCGCAAGGACGCCGCATCGTCGGGCGCACGGCGCCTCACGCCCGACAACGACTACGAACGGCTGCTCTACACCCCGGCAGGCAATACGGCGGTGCTGGCTTTCGCCAAGCAGGCCATCGCCCAATGCAAGCTCGGCAGCGACGCGACGCCCGACCTGCTGAACATCTGTCTCGACGCATCGCGCCGCATCGCGGAGGTCTACGGCCCCGAATCGGTCGAGGTGGAAGACATGTACTGCCGGCTCGACCGCGACCTGGCCGACTTTCTGACCTACCTCTTCGCGCAGGCCGACGAGCAGGAAGTGCTGGTCGTGCTGACCTCCGACCACGGCACGAGCCCGTCCTACGACCTGGCCGCCCCGGCCGCCGACCGCTTCAATGCACGGCAGTTCGAGGTCATTGTCAACGGCTTTCTCAACGTCCGCTACGGCGTGGGCGACTGGGTCTGCGACTACAATGAAAACTGCATCTGGCTCAACCACAATCTGATATACGAACGAGGACTGAACCTGGCCGATGTGCAGAACGAAGTGGCGATTTTCGCCATGCAGTTCGGCGGCGTGTCGCACGCGCTGGCCGCCACGGCCATGCGGACCAGCTACTTCGGCAGCGGCTACGCCCGGCGGCTGCAAAACAGCTTCTACCCCCGCCGCTCGGGCGACGTGGTGCTCAACCTGATGCCCGGCTGGATCGAGGAACGCAACCGCTGCCACTCGTCGTCGGGCTCGATGTACGGCTACGACACCGAAGTGCCCCTGCTTTTCTACGGCGCCGGGATTCCGCCGCAGCGCATCCGCCGCCCGGTCGACATGACCTGTGTGGCCCCCACCGTGGCACGATTGCTGGAAATTTCCGAACCCGCCGCTTCCGAGGGCGAGGTGCTGGAAGAAATCGCAGAATAAACGAGACTATGGACAAAATACAAGACCAAATCATCGAAGAATTTTCGGTTTTCGACGACTGGCTCGACCGCTACGACTATCTGATCGGGCTGGGCGAAGGGCTTCCGGCCATCGCCCCGGAACACCGGACCGAACAATACCAGATCGCGGGCTGCCAGTCGCGGGTGTGGGTCGATGCCCGGCTCGACGACCAAGGGCGCGTGCACTTCGCGGCCGACAGCGACGCCATCATCACCAAGGGCATCATCGCCCTGCTGGTACGCGTGCTGAACGGCCGCACGCCGCAGGAGATTCTCGACACCGAACTCTACTTCATCGACGCCATCGGGCTGAGCGCCAACCTCTCGCCCACGCGGGCCAACGGCCTTGCGGCGATGGTCAAGCAGATGCGGCTCTACGCCCTGGCCTACGCCAACCGGACCGAACCCCGAAACGACTGAACCATGACACCCGAAGAGATATTGAAAGTCGAGCAGGAGATAGTCCTGACGCTCAAAAACATCTACGACCCCGAAATTCCGGTCAACATCTACGACCTGGGGCTTATCTACGAAATCGACTACACGCCCGACGGCACGGCCGAAATCCGCATGACCCTCACGGCGCCCAACTGCCCGATGGCCGACATGCTGGTCGAGGACGTCAACGTCCAGGTGGGCAAGGTTCCGGGAGTGAAGTCGGTCAACGTCGTGCTGACGTTCGACCCCGTGTGGGACCGCAGCATGATGTCGGAAGAAGCGCTTCTGGAACTCAACATGCTGTAGGATGGCGCCACGCATTGCGGAAGCCTTGGAACGGTTGCAGGCGGGCGCCTGCAAATATGCCTGCGGCGGTTATCTGACGGGGCTGGAACCGCTCGCGCGCCACGAAGTCTGCACGGCGCTGGTCTTCGACCGGCTCGGGCGCAAGATGCGCATGGTCGGCGAACTCCACGCCGCGGCGGGCGAAAACTGGAACGAAACGTTCTACCGGCTCTATTTCCGCACCTTGGGCGACCGGCTCAACCTCAGGGCCTACCTGCGGCTGGCCAGACTGGTACCCTACAAGGCCATCCTGCGCGAACGGCTGACGCCCCATGCCGTCGAAGCCCTGCTGCTGGGAACGTCAGGGCTGCTGGCCCTCTGCCCCGCCGACGAATACACCTCGGACCTCCGCGCGACGTTCGCCCATCTGAGTGCCAAATACGGCATCGACGCGATGCAACCCGATGAATGGACGCTGGACGGTCTGCGTCCTGCCAACCACCCGGTGCTGCGGCTGGCACAGGCCGCGGCATTCTTCGCGCAGGACCAGTTCGTCATGGCGCGAACCCTGGCCTGCCGCACGGAAGCCGACATCCGCAAACTTTTCTGCATCGACGCCCCCGACTACTGGCAGAAACATTGCCCGGCGAACGAGGGGCCCCGACGTCTCGGCGCATTCAAGGCCCATATCATCGGCATCAACTTGGTAGCGATCCTCCAATTCGCCTACGGCAGCTATACGGGCAAGGAAGCCATGCGCGACAATGCGCTGACGCTGCTGGAACAATTGCCCGCCGAGGGAAACCGCTATGTCTCGGCTTGGAGCGACCGCGGATTCAAGCCCCGCAACGCATTCGAGACGCAGGCCCTGCTGCAACTGGCCACCGAATTCTGCATGCCGGGCGCCAACGACCCCGGCCCTGCCGCACGCCCTTCCGAACCGCCCCGCTGCAACGTCTGCCCCGTCGGGCGGCGGATTCTTCATGCCGTCCGGCAGTCGCTTCCTACGGAAGTGTAGGTCCGAACAAAGAAACACCGCTCCCAAAAAACAATCGGCCCTGCGCCCGCAAAAAACAATCGGCCCCTTTGGAGCCGACTGCACGATTTTTCATCCGGAAACTACCTGCAAGCCATCTTCCCGATGCGCCGCTCGTGGCGCCCGCCCTCGAACGGTGTGCGGAGGAAAAGGTCGAGCATGGCCACGGCCTCGTCGTTGCTGATGAACCGCGCCGGGAAAACGATGACGTTGGCGTCGTTGTGCTGGCGCGTCAGCGTTGCCACCTCCGTATTCCAACACAGCGCGGCCCGGATACCCTGATGCTTGTTGAGCGTCATGGCCATCCCCTCGCCGGAACCGCACAACCCGATGCCGCGCTCCAATTCACCCTTTTCGATGGCTACGGCCAACGGGTGACCGAAATCGGCGTAGTCGACGCTCTCGGGCGAATGGGTGCCGAAATCGAGTACCTCGTAACCCATGGCGTCGAGGTAACCGACCAAAAACTCCTTCATCTCGTAACCCGCATGGTCGCAGGCGATTCCTATTTTTTTCATGGTTTTCAGTTTAGGTCCGAACTACTGCAAAAAACGTTCATTTCAAACAAATTTCCTACGCCTTAGCTACAGGAAACGCTCGGCGACGGCAATCAACAAGCCGAACAACAGCGCATTGAACAGCACCACGGGAGCGGCCTTGCGCTCCTTTCCAGCGAAGGTAAGCACCACCGGAAGCGCCATCATCAGCGTCACGGCCATGCCGTCGGCCCACCAGGGCAGATAAGGCAGGTCGCTGTAAAAGATGATGACAGCGGCGAACAGATAAGTGCAGAACGCCGAGAGACACGAGCGGAACGGAAGCCGCCGCGCGACCATCGGGATGACGTCGAGTGCGCCTGCCACGGCGCCGACGCAAAGCGAAAGCATGAAAGTTGTCATAGGTTCGGGTCTATTTGGAGGCTCGTTTGCGGTCGACTTCGTGCAACAGAATCTTGCGCAGGCGCATGGCGTGCGGCGTGACCTCCACGTATTCGTCCTCCTTGATGTATTCGAGCGCCTCTTCGAGCGTGAAGACCTTGGGCGGCACGATGACGGCCTTGTCGTCGGAGCCCGAAGCGCGCATGTTCGTAAGTTGTTTCGACTTGGTCACGTTGACCGTGATGTCGTTCTGGCGCGTATGTTCGCCGATGACCTGCCCCTCGTAGACCTGGTCCATCGGGCTGATGAAGAAACGCCCGCGGTCCTGCAACTTGTCGATCGAGTAGGCGTAGGCCGTGCCCGTCTCGCCCGAGATGATCGAACCGTTGGTACGCATCTCGATTTCGCCGATCCACGGCTCGAAGCCCTTCAGCCGGTGGGTCATGATGGCCTCGCCTGCCGTTGCGGTCAGCATGTTGGAACGCAGGCCGATGATGCCGCGCGAGGGAATCGAGAATTCCAGCCGCACGCGGTCGCCGTTGGCTTCCATGTTCGTCAAGGTGCCCTTGCGCTTGGTCGCCAGCTCGATGACCGTGCCCGAATGCTCCTCGGGGCAGTCGACGGTCATCTCCTCGATGGGCTCGCACTTCTTGCCGTCGATTTCCTTGACGATGACCCGCGGCTGTCCCACCTGCAACTCGTAGCCCTCGCGGCGCATGGTCTCGATGAGCACCGAGAGGTGCAGCACGCCGCGGCCGAAGACGTTGAAGCTGTCGGCCGACGGTCCGGGCGTCACGCGCAGCGCGAGATTCTTCTCCAGCTCGCGGTCGAGCCGGTCCTTGATATGGCGCGAAGTGACGAACTTGCCGTCCTTGCCGAAGAAAGGCGAATTGTTGATGGTGAAAAGCATCGACATAGTAGGCTCGTCGATGGCGATGGGGGGCAGCGGTTCGGGGCTCTCGTAGTCGCAGACGGTGTCGCCGATCTCGAAACCCTCGATGCCCGTGATGGCGCAGATTTCGCCGCACGGCACTTCGTCGACCTTCTTTTTGCCGAGCCCCTCGAAAATCATCAGCTCCTTGATTTTGGTCTTCTGCATCGTCGCGCCGTCGCGCTTGGCGAGCGTCACGTTCTGCCCGGCCCGCAGCGAACCGCGCGTCACCTTGCCCACGGCTATGCGGCCTGTGTAGGCCGAATATTCGAGCGAGGTGACCAGCATCTGCGGCGTTCCCCCGACGATGGCCGGTTCGGGAATCTCGTCGATGATGGCGTCCAGCAGCGGCACGAGCGAATCGGTCGGCTCGTTCCACTTGTGCGACATCCAGCCCTGCTTGGCCGAGCCGTAAATCGTCTTGTAATCGAGCTGCTCCTCCGTGGCGTCGAGCGAGAACATCAGGTCGAAGACCTGCTCGTTGACCACCTCGGGGCGGCAGTTGGGCTTGTCGACCTTGTTGACCACCACGATGGGCTTCTTGCCCAGCGCGAGCGCCTTCTGCAGCACGAACCGCGTCTGCGGCATCGTACCCTCGAACGCGTCGACGAGCAGCAGCACGCCGTCGCACATGTTGAGCACGCGCTCCACCTCGCCGCCGAAATCGGCGTGGCCCGGGGTGTCGATGATGTTGATTTTGTAGTCCTTATAGAGGACCGAAACGTTCTTGGAGAGAATCGTGATGCCCCGTTCGCGTTCCAGGTCGTTGTTGTCGAGTATGAGTTCGCCGCTCTGTTTGGCGTTGTCGCGCAGGATGTTGCCTGCCAGAATCATCTTGTCGACGAGCGTGGTTTTGCCATGGTCGACGTGGGCGATGATGGCGATGTTGCGCAGTTTCTGCATGGAATGGATTTTTATTCCGCAAAGGTAGGAAAAACAGAATTAAGAATGGAAAAAATCGGGAACTAAAAATTCGGGCGCCGGATTTCGCTTCCGCCCGAACACCCCATTCGTCCGGCCATTTGCGCTACGCTCCGGTGTTGCAGATAAGCGCGAATTGTCCTACATTTGTGCATTGCTGTCATTCCGATTCGAGAACCCATGAAACCCGCGTTCACCATCCGCCAACAGAGCCCCATCTATGTCGGCCCGGCGGCCGACCTGCTGCCGGGGCTGCTGCCCGAGGGGCGGGTCGTCGTCGTGTGCGATGCCACCATCGACCGGCTCTACGGCCCGCTGTTCCAGGGCCGCGACCGCATGCTCATCGGTTCGGGCGAGAGTATCAAGACCCTGCAGACGGTCGAGACGCTCTACCGCCGGTTCATCGAAGCGGGCGTCGACCGCCGGACCTTCATCCTGGCCGTCGGCGGGGGCATCGTCACCGACGTCGCCGGATTCGCCGCTTCGACCTACATGCGCGGTCTGTCGTTCGGATTCGTGCCCACAACCTTGCTGGGGCAGGTCGACGCAGCCATCGGCGGCAAGAACGGCGTCAACGTCGACGGCTACAAGAACATGGCCGGGACTTTCACCCAGCCGCGCTTCGTCATCTGCGACCCCGCCCTGCTCCGGTCATTGCCCGACCGCGAATTCCGCGCCGGGCTCGCCGAGGTGGTCAAAACCGCCGTCATCGAGGATGCCGGGCTCTTCGCGCGGCTGGAGAGCACGTCGTTCGGCGCCCTGCGCGCCGACACCGACCTGCTTTCCGACGCGATTTCGGCTTCGATTCGTGTCAAGGCGGGCATCGTCGAGCGCGACGAACGCGAAACAGGCGAACGGCGCAAGCTCAACTTAGGCCATACCCTTGCCCACGCCATCGAGAAATGCTCCGCCCGGATGAACCACGGCGAAGCGGTGGCCGTCGGCACGGCCATGATTGCCGACGTCGCCGTGAAGCTGGGGCTGCTCTCGCCCACCGACCGCGACCGTATCGTGGCCCTGCTGCTCGCCCTCGGGTTCGAGCTGACCCCTCCCGTCGACGTCCGGCGCCTTTTGAAAGAGGTAGGCAAGGACAAGAAAAGCGAGGACGGCCTGCTCCGCATCGTCCTGCCCGTCGGCATCGGCGACTGCATCGTGCGGCCGATACGGGTCGAAGAGTTCGCGGCGCTGGTTCTGCCATAAAACGCAGCGGCACCTATCGCTGCGGGCGAAGCACGGAAATCAGCTCGGAACGGCTTTCCAATTTACCCCTTTTGTTCAGTTTCTCGGCGCGGACGCTGCCGATGCCCGGTGCATACCATGTTCTGGTCTGCGCCGCAGCTCCGACCACCGACCATTTGACATGGACCGTCTCGGTCAGACACACCGTTTCGTATGTCCCGGCCGGCACGGTCGTCGTTTCCTGCGCCACGACCCGGCGATCGGCAATACGTATCGACACCTGAGTCCTGAATCCGTTTTCGGTGCGGATGTGCAATGTCATCGCCAACTCGGGAAGCAGCTGGCCGGCATGCAGGACGGCAGGTATGAGATATTTGTCGCCCCGACATTCGACCGAAGCCTTCCAATCGTCTCCGGAAACCATATCGAGCCAGTCGTCCGGACGCAGACAGATTCCCTCGGCACTCACGACAAGCCGGTCGGTCTGCAACGCGCTGCGTCCTTCGGCGGGTTCGACCGGCCGACGGTCCGCATCCAACATGACGGTGCGGGTCTCGACGATGAGCCCGTCGGGACCGGATTCGCTCGCAACAACGACCGTCTGCGTGTAACCCGTCAACGCGCCCCGGGAATCGTAGTCGGCATATTCGAGCTGCGTTCCTACTTCGGTGCAGGCAAGCGGAAGCGACTGGGCGCCGGCGGATGCCTCAGCACCGAAGCCGGCGAAAACAAGGCAAAGGATTTTCTTCATGGGACTCGGAAATTGGAACCTTGCAAATATAAGCAAACTTTCCGACCCTGCATCCCTTCGCCTCGATTCGGGGTACGGAAACCCGCCACCCACGCTACATCGGATTCATCCGGCGCAACGCTTCGGCATAGGCATCCCAATCGCCGACAGGCTGCCGGGCCACGCCCGATTCGACGGCCGCCCGGGCCACGGCGGTCGAGACCGTACAGAGCAGCCGCGGGTCGAGCGGCTTGGGTATCAGATACTCGCGGCCGAATTCGAGCCTTTCGAGCCCATAGGCGCGCAGCACGCTCTCCGACACCGGACGGCGGGCCAGGTCGGCCAGCGCGCGGGCCGCGGCCAGCTTCATGGCATCGTTGATTTGCGCAGCCCGCACATCGAGCGCCCCGCGGAACAGAAACGGGAACCCCAACACGTTATTGACCTGGTTGGGATAGTCCGACCGCCCCGTGGCGAAGATGATGTCGGGACGCGAACGCATCGCCGCATCGTAGGTGATTTCGGGGTCGGGGTTGGCCAGCGCGAGCACCATGGGATTTTCGGCCATCGTGCGGACCATCGAGGGTGTCAGCGCATCGGCGACCGAGACCCCCACGAAGAGGTCGGCGCCGTGCAGCGCTTCGGCCAGCGAGGCCAGCCGCCGCGACGTGGCGAACTCCTCCTTTTGCGGAGTGAGCCCCTCGCGGTAACGGGTGACGACACCCCGGCTGTCGCACAGCACGATCTGGCCGCGCGAAATGCCGAGCGTCAGGAACATGCGCGCGCAGGCGATGGCCGCAGCGCCCGCGCCGTTGACCACCACCCGCAATTTAGCCACCTCCTTGCCTGCGATTTTCGCCCCGTTGATGACCGCCGCCGAGACGATGATGGCCGTGCCGTGCTGGTCGTCGTGAATCACGGGAATATCCAGCCCCTCACGCAAACGGCGGTCTATCTCGAAGCACTCGGGCGCCTTGATGTCCTCCAGGTTGATGCCCCCGAAAGTCGGGGCGATGGCCTTGACCACGCCGATGATTTTTTCGGGGTCGGTCTCGTCGACCTCGATGTCGAAAGCGTCGATTCCGGCGAAGCGCTTGAACAACATGCTCTTGCCCTCCATGACGGGCTTGGCCGCCAGCGGCCCGATATTGCCCAGCCCCAGCACCGCCGACCCGTTGGAGACGACGGCCACCAAATTGCCCTTGCCCGTGTAACGGTAGGCATCGGCCGGGTCGGCCGCAATGGCGCGCGCCGGAGCCGCCACGCCGGGCGAATAGGCCAGCGCCAGGTCCTGCTGGGTCTGTGCGGGTTTGGTGGGTTCTATCCCTATTTTGCCGGGACGCCCCTCGCTGTGGTAGCGAAGGGCATCCGAATCGAGTGTATCGAACTGTCGTGCCATCTCTGCATCGGTTTTCGACGCAGAACGATGCAATTATTACGCCGCGGCCGTTCAGAACAGCGACCCCTCGCCGCCGCCGGGCGACCTGAAACCCAGATGACTGTAAGCCAGCTCGGTAGCCTCCCGGCCCCGGGGCGTGCGCTTGAGAAATCCCTCCTTGATGAGGAACGGTTCGTAGACTTCCTCGACCGTTCCGGCTTCCTCGCCCACGGCCGTGGCAATGGTGTTCAACCCCACAGGACCGCCGCCGAATTTCTCGATGATCGTGCCCAGAATCTTGTTGTCCATGCGGTCCAGCCCGCGCGAGTCGATATTCAGCGCCGCGAGTGCGAAGCGCGTGATTTCCAAGTCGATATGACCCTCGCCCTTGACCATGGCGAAATCGCGCACCCGGCGCAGCAGCGCATTGGCGATGCGGGGCGTGCCGCGCGAACGCAGCGCCACCTCGTGGGCGGCATCGTCGTCTATCGAGACGTCGAGAATGCGGGCCGAGCGGCGGACTATCCCTGCCAGCACGGGCGCATCGTAATATTCCAGGTGGCACTGTATGCCGAAGCGCGCCCGCAGGGGCGAGGTCAGCAGACCGCTGCGGGTCGTGGCGCCGACAAGCGTAAAGGGTGCCAGCTCGATCTGAATCGACCGCGCCGAAGGCCCCTTGTCCAACACGATGTCTATCTTGTAGTCCTCCATCGCCGAATAGAGGTACTCCTCCACGATGGGGCTCAGCCGATGGATTTCGTCGATGAACAGCACGTCGCCCGGACTGAGGTTGGTGAGCAGACCCGCCAGGTCGCCCGGCTTGTCGAGCACCGGACCCGAAGTAACCCGCAGCTGCGCCCCCATCTCGTTGGCGATGATGTTGGCCAGCGTAGTCTTGCCCAACCCCGGAGGGCCGTGCAGGAGCACGTGGTCGAGCGAATCGCCCCGCATGAGCGCCGCCTTGATGAAGACGCGCAGATTCTCAACGATCTTGTCCTGCCCCGAGAAGTTTTCAAGCTCCTGGGGGCGGATTTTGTTCTCGAATTCGAGGTCGCTCTCGGTATTGCGTACGACAGACATCGGTATTAAGAAAAGAAAGTAACCGCGTGCGTCAGAACGTTTTCTCCGTCTCCGAAGTCATGCGGTCGAGCTTGAAGTAATCGACGTCGGAACCGTCCTTGTAACGGATACGGATGCCCTTTTTCCCGCCGAGCAGCTCTTCGAGGTCCTGCATGTCGAACGACACGTAGCTCTCATAGAGGTTCCACTGGGCATCGCCGCCGTTGTCGTGGCGCAGTTCGACGTCCAGATATTCTCCGTCGGTCTCGGCCGCCTCGCTGACCTTGTTGACGATCATCGCGAACTTGTGTTTCGAGGCGTCCGAAGCGGCATAGCGGACAACGAGCGTCGTCCAGCTGCCCAACAGACGGCCGTCGCGAACCAGCACGGCATCGTCCTTCAACTCTTCGAGCTCCGTTTCGCTGGTCACCACACGCGCAACCGACGAATAGATATTGGCAATGCCGTAAAGCGCCACGTTGTAATCGTAGCCGGGCGCGGGATTTTCCAGCACGTTGAACGTTATCAGCGCCCGCTGTCCGTCCTTGGCCACATACGAGCCGACGCGGCTCTTGTCGCCGGGATAGACCCGCTTGTCGGTGTCGGTCACAAAATAATAATCGCTCGTCGACAGCGTACGGACCGTCACGAAGCTCATGTTGCCCGGCTGGTCCACCTTGGTGTCGTTGCACGACGACAGCCCCGCCGCCGCAACCGCTGCAAGCAGCAGCAAACCGATTTTTTTCATCTGTTTGAGTTTTTCAATATATGGTTTTTTCATCTTACAAACGTGCGAAGACAAAAATACGGTATTTATCGTTCAAAAAAAATAGCGGCCCGCATTTTCTTTCGGACAGCGCCCGAAGCGCCGGACGGTCAAGGACCCCGCACCTACTCCCGTGCATGCCGAAAGGTGAAATACTTGGCGGCAAGATAGCTGTATACAGTCGTCATGCAGGTTGTGAGGATTTTGGCCGGAGTGGGCCAGACGCCGCAGAACTCGACGAAGAATTTCAGCCCTGCGTAAGTCAGCACCACCGAGCCCCCCACCGAGAGCGCATAGCGGAACAACTGCGTGCGGGTCCGCAGGGGCGACTGACGGAACGCCACATGGCGGTTGAGCCAGAAGCCGACAAAGAACGTCAGCGGGAACGTCAGCGCCAGCGCCGCAATATGGGGCGAGAGCACGGCAAAGCCCAGGCCGACAAACCGATGGGCGATGATGTAATTGTAAACCAGGAAGTAACACGCCGGGTCGAACAACCCGTAGGTCAACCCTCCGCAAGCCGCATAGCGGAACGTCTGGCGCGGCACCACGGCCGCCACCGGCCCGATGTAGAAGCGGTCTATCGCCCGCCCGATGGCTTCGGCCGGCCGCATCAGCGGGCGGTATAGATCCACGCGTCGCGCCAGCGGACCCGGTGGTCGCGCACGAAGCGCCGGCAGGCTTCCGGGTCGGCCGACTGGAACGGCGAGACCATCAGCTTGCTGCCGAAACGGAAGACCGCGCATTGCAGCGCCGGGTCCTGGCGGTTGATTTCCTCCGCCGTGCGGTCGGCGTTCTCGGGCGAAGCGAAGACCCCGGCTACGACATAATGATGACCCGACACCAGCGAAGCGGGAGCCTGCGCGGTCCCAAGCAGTCCCGGGGCAGGCGCGGCAGGTGCCGCCGTCGGTTCGGGCGTCGGATTCTGACCGACAGCAGGCGCTATCGGCCGGCCGTCGTCCGGAGCGGAGGTCGTCCGGTTATCGGCAGGCTCCGAAACAGCGGGCTGTCCTGCCACCGCCGAATCGTCGCCCAGCGCGGGAGCTGCGACCTCGGAAGCCGCGGGTTCGTATTGTTCTTCGTCCGGATTCAACCCGAAACGTTCCAGGAAAGCAGGCTTCTGCACGAACATCATATAACCGATGCCCAACGCCGCCACAATAGCCAGCAGGCCGACCCACACCGCCCAGTCGCGGCCGCCCGACCTCATCTTGACCGGGGCATGGCCCTGCGGGTTGAGCAGCAGGTCGAATTCTTCGTCGGGCGTGAAGTTGCGGAACCGCAGCTCGCCCACCCCGTCGATAGTCAGCGTATTCTCGCCCAGCACGTTATCGAGCCAGCGGTCGTAAATCGACTGCGCCCGGTCCACGTCGCAGCGGGCCGCTCCGGCGATTTCGTCCACCAACGACGCACCCCCCTCCTGCGGCGTGAAAAGCACCACGCGGCACGGCGGTTCGACCATCCGCTTCGACACACGGCGGGCGCCCCGCTGGTCGGTATAGAGGGAGCCGACGCCCGGCAGAAAAAGTTCGCATCCCGCGGCCAGGCGGTTGCCTATCAGACGGTTGACCTGTTCGGTCATCGGATTCTCGTTCATCGCTTCTGTTTTTTGGTCGTTGCGGCGGGCACGGGAGCCGGAACCTCGGCCGGACGGGTCATGCCGCGCCATATCATATACACGCCCAGCACGATAAAGGGTATGCTGAGCCATTGGCCCATGTCGAGCGCCCACCCGATCTCGAACTCCTCCTGCTCGGTCTTGATGAACTCGATCAGGAAACGCGTGAGGAATATCCCCTCCAAACCGATGCCGAACAGCACGCCGGGCCTGCGACGTGCGAGGTCACGACCGAAGTAGAGCCAGCAAAGCACGCCGAAAGTGGCCAGGTAGCACAGCGCTTCGTAAATCTGCGTCGGGTGGACTGCCGCCGGAGCGAATTCATGCAGCCACTTGTACGACCGCACGAACTCGAAGCCCCACGGCAGGGTTGTCGCCATACCGAAGATTTCCGAGTTGAACAGGTTGCCTAACCGCACGAACGCACCGCCGATACCGACGGCGATCATGATACGGTCCAGCGACCAGATGTAGGGCAGCTTGTTCTTGCGCGAAAAGAGCCACAGCCCGATCAGCAGGCCGATGGCAGCGCCGTGGCTGGCCAATCCGCCGTCGCGGAATCCGGTAATGATGGTCCACGGGGCGCGCAGGTATTCCATCGTATCGTAGAACAGGCAATGACCCAGCCGCGCACCGATGATGGTGGCCAGCGTACCGTAGACGAAGATGGACTCCGACACCTTTTCGGGCAATCCCTCGCGCTTGCAGAAGCAGTCGAAAAGTTTGGCGCCGACGAAAATCGCCAGCACCCACATGAGCCCGTAGTAGCGGATGTCGAGCGACCCGATGCTGAAAAGCACGGGGTCGAAATTCCAGACGATGCTGAGCGGTCGTATCATTTGTCGGGATAGGGTTTACTTGATTTCCTGCAAGGGTACTTTCTTGAGCGTGAACGAGAAAGTGCTGCCCACGCCCGGCTCGCTGCGCACGCTGATGCGCTCGCCGTGGGCCTCGATGATGTGCTTCACGATGGCCAGACCGAGCCCTGTGCCGCCCTGCTCGCGCGAACGGCCCTTGTCGGTGCGGTAGAAACGCTCGAAGACGCGCGGCAGGTCCTCCTTGCCGATGCCCTGTCCGTTGTCCTCGATTTCGACGAGTATCTTGTCCAACATGTCGCGGAAGCGCAGACGGGTCGTCCCGCCCTCCTTGCCGTAGCGTATCGAATTGATAATCAGATTGACGAATACTTGGCCGATGAAATGTTTGTCGGCCAGCACCCAGAACTGCGACGGCAGGTTCTCCGCCCCCTTGACCGAAATCTTGATGCCTTTCCTGTCGGCCTCCATCTCGGCCTGCTCGGCGATTTCCTTGGCCAGCGCCACCACGTCGAACTTCTCCATGTCGAGCCGGTTCATGTTGCTTTCGAGCTTGGAAATCGTGTCGAGGTCGTTGACTATGTTTATCAGCCGGTCGATGCTCTTTTCGGCCCGTTCGAGGAACTTGCGGTTGATGAGTTCGTCCTCCAGCCCTCCGTCCAGCAGGGTCGAAATATAACCCTGGATATTGAAAATCGGCGTCTTCAGTTCGTGCGCCACGTTGCCCAGGTATTGTTTGCGGAAGTGTTCCGCCTCCTTGAGCCGGGCGATTTCCTTGTCGTTGGTGTCGGCCCACGCCGTGAGCTCCTCGCCGATGTTCTCGACCCGCTTGTCGCGCAGTTCCGAGAAGATTTCGTTGGTATGGACGTCGCGCGACAGCACGATCGAGTAGATAGGCTTGAGCTTGTAGGCCACATACTTGCGGATGATGAAGAGCGCCGCGAGCGCCATCACGACGAACACCCCGCCGGCCACGCTCAGCGTCAGCCACCACACCGCGCGGAACAGCCACATGCCCACCGCAACGATGACCGCCGCCAACAACGCTATCCACAGCGAAGCCCCTTCCTTGGTCTTGATATTTACCATAAAAACTACCTATATTGCTCCATCAGCCGGGCGATGTACTTGCCCACAATGTCGAATTCCAGGTTGACCACCGAACCCGTTTCCAGGCGGCAGAAATTGGTGTGCTCCATCGTGTAGGGGATGATGGCCACCCGGAAACTGCCCGCTTTCGAGTCGCAGACCGTCAGGCTCACGCCGTTCACCGCCACCGAACCCTTCTCGACCGTGCAAAGCCCGCCGCCCTGGGGTTCGTACTCGAACGTGAAGTACCAACTGCCGTCGGCGTCTTCCTTGGCCGTGCACCGGGCCGTCTGGTCCACATGCCCCTGCACGATATGGCCGTCCAACAGCGCATCGGGCTTCATGGACCGTTCGAGGTTGACCAGGTCGCCGACCTTGAGCAATCCCAAATTACTCCGGTCGAGAGTCTCTTTCATAGCCGTCACCGTGTAGGTGTCGCCCTCGATGCCCACGACCGTCAGACATACGCCGTTATGGGCTATGCTCTGGTCGATTTTCAACTCCTGCGCGAAGTCCGCGCGGAGTGTGAAGTCCCTGTTCTGACGGTCCGTGCGGATTCCTACGACTTCCGCCGTCCGCTCCACGATGCCTGAAAACATCCCTGCTACCTGTTGATTATCAACTTGCCATTCACTTTGTAGACCGCCATTATGTCGCTGACATTGAGAATCATATCGTCGAACTTCTCCTTATCTCCCGGCACCAGGCGGAACTGTGCCTCGTTCTCCGTGGCACGAACTATACGCAAAGTTACAATTTTTCGGCTGACAATTACATATTCTCCACCCGGAATAATTGCATCCAGGTCAATATTTTTCAGCAGCACCACCGTACCCGGAGGCACCAGCGCACCCATGGCACGCCCTTCGTAGACCATCGCCAGGTCGCACTGGGCCACCCGGGGAACAATCATATCGTCGTCAGGCTGAAGACGTTCGAGGTCGGAGATTCCCTGCTCGACGTCCACGTCGTAAAACGGAATCCGCGTCCCCTGCGGCCGGTCTTCCGCCAGCATCTTGCCCTCGCCCGTGAGCAGCCACAGCAAGTCGATCTGCGGAAATTTCGTTACGATCCGCCGCGCCACGTCGCGCGAAATACCGTTGTTGCCCCGCTTGATCTGGTAGAGGTTTTCGCCCCGCGCCAAACCGATATGGCGGGCAAAATAGTTGGTGGACATGTGCGCCCACTTGATTACGGCCTCGAGCCGCTGCCAATTATTCTGCTTTTCTCGCATTTCGGTTTCAAAGTTAAAAAAAATTCGTATATTTGCACTCCCGGTCCCGTAGTTCAATGGATAGAATATAAGATTCCGGTTCTTACGATATGGGTTCGATTCCCGTCGGGACTACTTCGGCAGGCACTGCGCAAGCGGCGCCTGTCTTTTTTTTGCGATGCCCGTGCCTTTCGTCGCATTGAATCCGTTTTTCGTCGTTATCCTTTCTCCGCAGCCGTTTTCCGGCGGCCGACTGCGCTGCAACCTTCTCCCCGCCGCTCGTTCCGGCGCGCTTACAATAGGACAAAAATAATAACAAAATTCTTGACGGCAACAAAAAATAACATTTTTAAGCCTTTTCATAGCAGATTCGGGTTTCGGCAGCTTTTCCACGCTCGCTCAACGCACACCTTGCGCCTTTGCGAAGACTTTGCCACTCCGGGTGTGTCGGCTGTCTTTTATCCGTGTTGTTCCGCGATACCTATATTATATATAAGGACACAAAAAAGTGTGCGGCGTCATCGAAACCCCGCACACTATCCATCGACGCCCCGCAAAGGCTACTCCTCCTGCGGGCTCTTTTCGTTGAAATTACGGACGAAATCGCGGACACCGAGAATCCACCCCGAAGCCAGCACGCCGCCCAGGAAAATGAATCCCGCCAATATCAGCATCTTCGAGGGCTTCGCCGCCCGCAACGGTACTGTGGCAGGCTGTACCACCGCATAGACCGGCGTGCTCTCCTGCACCTTGGCCTTGGCCAACTGAAGCTGCTGGGCCATCTGGTTATAGACGTTGTAAGCCAGCGTCACTTCGTTTTGCAGCCGCTCCTGTTCGGTCCGCACCGAACGCCGCACCACATTCTGGTTGGCGTCCATATAGCGGGCGTAGCGCTGCTGGGCGTGGTAGTACTTCTGCTGTGCTTCGTCGAAAAGTTGCTGCGTGAACGCCAGGTCGAGCCGCGCCTTGTTCGTGCGGTAGTCGGTCACGTAGTTCTGCAAATTGCGCATCACCGTATCGGCCAGCGTCGCCGAAATCAGCGGGTCCTGCATCGTCACCGAGAGGGTCACCAGCGACGTTTTCTTGTCGATGACCACGACCACGCGCTTCGCGAGATTCTCCGCCACCCTGCTTTGGTCGGGCGTCAGCCGGAACGGGTCCACCGGACCCTCCGTTTCCGCATCGCCGCGCAGCCGCTCAGCCACCCAGCCCAGCGCCTTGAACGGAGCCGAAAGCACCGCGCTCCACCACGGCGCACGCTGGTGGTCGAGCAGATAGTCGTAGAGGTCGGTCCGCAGCTTGCCGTTCCTGGTCTCCACCACCACCGGGAAAAGTTCCGTCACGAACGGCAGCGATTCCACGATTTCGGGGTATACGTCGGGATTGATGGCGTCCGCATCGGTCATGTTGCCCATGTTGATTCCCGCCAGGCTCGCCAGCGAACTCAACCCGCCCAGCGACCCTTTGCCCGACGAGGTTTCGGGCGCCAGCACAGTCTCCGTAGTGTACTCCTTGGGAATGCTGAATCCGATCACCAGCCCTGCGAGCGCCGCCATGGCGCACCAGCGCACGATGAGTTTGCGTTCGGCCCACAGCTTCCGGGCCACGGCCAGCAGGTCGATCTGTTCGTCGTCCGGCCGTGCGGGTGTTTCCTGCATGTCGTTTTTCATCTTCAAAATTACTTCTTCGCCAGGTTGGCTATCGTCGCGGCCATCGTGCCCAGCGACGCGGCCGAGGTGGCAAGGCCCATTATCTGCGTCACGCCCAGCGGGGTGCGCTCGCGCTTGCGGGGCACGATGATTTCGCAGCCCGGCTCGATGCGGTTCTTCTTGCGCGAAATCGTGCCGTTCATGTAAATGATATAGGTCCGGCAGCGCTTGGCCCGGTTGGCATAGCCGCCCGCCTGGTCGATATAGTCCTTGTATTTCTTGCCCTGCGAGTAGAGCACCGTATTGGGGCGCATGACTTCGCCCATGATGCGTACCGTGCTCACATATTCCGGCACGAACAACTCGTCGCCCTCACGCAGGACCATGTCGTAGTCCGAACCCGGATTGGCCAGCGCCTTGTCCAGCTCGATACCCACCGTGTAGGTTTCGTTCTGACGCAGTTTCTCCACCGACACCGAATCGGTCCCGCCGTCGAGCTGGGCCATGCGGATCACATCTTCCAGCACGGCCTTTTCCTCCTTGTTCATCCGGCGGATCAGTCGGCCGCCACGTACATAGGCATCGCGGGTCACACCCCCGGCCCGGTTCACCAGGTCCGAGATGCGTTCGTTCTTGTGCAACAGAGCATAGCCGCCCGAAAAAACTACCTCGCCCGACACCGAGACCATGCGCTGCTCCTGGTAGCCCGGGCTCTTGCGCACGGCCACCACGTCGAACGGTTCCAGCACGAACCGCTCCTCGCCGTCGACCACGAATCCGTCCTTGAGCGAGAAGGTGTAGACCTTGCCCAATTGGTTGTCGGCCGTCGTGCTCTTGGGGTCCTTCAGCCGGCGGGCCACTTCCACGCGCACCACCGAAGCTCCGTCGAGCAGGCCGCCCGCTTGCAGAATGAGGTCTTCGAGCGTCATGTTCTCGACATAGGGATAGGTGCCCGGCCGGGCCACCTGTCCATTGATGGTGAAGTCGCCCATCTCCGTCAGGTCATGACGGCTCGGGATGACCAGCACGTCGTTGCGCTGCAACACCACGTCGGGCGAAGTGCCCGCCACGATGCCCGCCAGGTCGACCGAGACCATCCGCAGCAGCAGGTCGTCGCATTCGCGGTAGAGGAGCGCCCGGGCCAGGAACGCATCGTCCTTGAGCCCCTCGGCGCGGGCCACTAACTGCCCCACAGTATTCATGTCGTCGCTCAGTTCGTACATCCCGGGGCGATAGACCGCACCGCGCACTTCCACCCGGTTGGCGAATCGGTCCAGCACCGGGTCGGCTTCGACCACGTCACCGTCCTTGAGCACGAACGTGTCGAACTTGGCAGCCGGGACGCTGAAAAATTCGTGTTCGCGGCCCGAACGGCGCGTCACCCGCACTTCGCGGTCGTAGGCGTCGCCCGCAAATCCGCCCGCATAGCCGAGCAACTGCTGCATCGTCTCGCCCTCCCTGAGCTCGTAGAGCATCGGGCGTTTGAACGAACCCTTCACCTCGACCATCGTCCGGTAGGGATGCACCAAGATGACATCGCCCTCCTCCAGCCGCAAATCCTTGTCCGACCGGCCCGAGAACAGATAATCGTAGAGGTCCAACACCGCGTGGCGGCGGCCGCCGCGCAAGATTTCGACGTTGCGGAGCGTACCGATGTCGGTCACGCCGCCCGCCCGGTAAAGGGCATGGAACAGCGACGCGAACGACGAGAGCCGATAGGTGCCCGGCACCTCCACTTCGCCCATGACATTGATAAGTATCGTGCGTATCTGGCCCAGCGTCACACGCACCTGCGAAGCGGGTTCCTCGCCCGAAATCCCCGCATACTTGCGGGCGATGGCTCCGCGGATGCGGCGCTCGGCTTCGGCGACGGTCAGTCCGTTCAGATAGACCGGACCTATCTCCTCCACCATGATGCTCCCCTCGGGCGAAATCAAGGCGTTCACCGTGTCTTCGTTGGCACCCCATACCTCGACGATCACTTCGTCGCCCGGGCCCAGGCGATAGTCTTTCGGCGTAGCCATGTTGCCGTTGGGCTCGAAAGTGAGGGTCCGGCCCGTGAACACGCTCCGGCCGAAAACCCGGCGGCGGCCCACGGTATCGCGGATTTCACCGTAATAACCGGGATTCATCTGCCCATAGGGGCCGTTCATCGTGGGAGCGGCCATGCCGTTCTGCATGGGCATCTGCCCCGCCACCGCGGCCGCATCGCCCGTCACGCCGTTCGGCTGGCTGTCGGTTCCCCGGCCCGTGGCCGCGGTTCCCTCGCCGTCCGATACGTCGCGGAAGACGTCGCTGCGCGACGAGGTGCTGTAAGCCGACCGTCCCTTGGCCGCCTGCGAGCCTTTGGCTCCCGTGGCCGACATGTCCAGTTCGCCTTGTTCGTACTGCGTTTTGAGCCGCAGAAGCTGCTGCTGCGTAGCTCCGCGCAACAGCAGTTCCCGGCCCAGCTGCTGCTGGTTCTTGCCCGAGGAGACACCCTGCTGCACATACTCGATGATCTGCTCGTCGGTCATCTGCGCCTGCACGGGTCCGCACAGGGCCACCAGCGCCGCCAGAACAATCAGAAACTTATGGTTCATCGTCCGAATGATTTTTTTCGTGTCGTACCGCAACGTCCCGGCGGCGCATCCGCACCCCGGAACGCACGTATTCCGAATTTCACAAAAATAGGTCAATTTCTCTTTCCGGCCAAATATTTCCCCACAATTTGCGACCCGGCGCCCTTCGGGAAAACGTTTCTGCCGTTCCTACCCGGAGAACCCGCCCTCAAAAAGATAAAAAGCAGCCGCAGATGCTGGACGCAGCGCACGGAGAGGGCGTTCGCCCGGTTCGCGGTGTTCAAGGGGTTCACCTCGCCCGAACCGAATGCCAAGTGGCTGGCGTTCGGATTGCCGGCAGCGAAAGACGACGAACCGTAGTAGGCGCCCCACGTGCCGACGTTCATATTCATGCAAGTTTTCTCGCCTCGGCAAAGCTCGTGCAAGCACAGCTCTGCCCTCGGCTTATCGAAAACATTTATCAAGGCTCCCGACGAGGGGTGGCGTAGACCCGCAGCAACAGCCATAATGAGCAATCGCTGGAATGAATGACAGAAAAATGAATAATGAACAGTTAATCCGGTATACGAAAACAGCAATTATTCACTATTCATTGTTAATTATTCATTAAACTAAGTTTTCTGTCAGACTGGGGTACACAGCCGACGGCAGTTAAAACGTTTCAGCATGTTGCTAAAACGTTTTAGCGTCCGGTGGAAATTCCGAAGCGCCACTGCGCCGGCGGATTGCTGAATCTGCGGCCGCACTGGCGGGAACCGTAATCCACCGCCACTCCGGACCGAAGCTGCCTTTTATCTATAACTTGATGTCGTAAATCTGAATCACGCCCTGCAGCTTTCCGGCGTCGTCGGTCACCAGCAACGAAGTCACCTTGTTGCCGGTCATCATCTTCTCGGCTTCGATGAGCTTCTCGGACGCGGCGATGGTCTTGGGGTTCGGCGTCGCGATGTCGGCCGCCACGATTCCGAAGAAGTCGGCACGGCGGCGCTCCATGGCGCGGCGCACGTCGCCGTCGGTGACGATTCCTTCGATGCGGTCGCCGTCGCACACCACGATCAGCCCCAGGCCGCCTTTCGAGATGGCGTGTATCATCTCGACCGCCGGGCAGTCGGGCGCCACCACCGGCAGGTCGTGCGAACGCATCACGTTACCCACGGTCATGAGCAGCCGCCGGCCCAGGCTGCCGCCCGGGTGCAGGCGCGCGAAGTCCACGCTCGTGAAACCGCGCATGCGCATCAGCGACACGGCCAGCGCATCGCCCATGGCAATCTGCGCCGTGGTCGAAGTCGTGGGCGCCAGGTGCAGGATGCAGGCCTCCTCTTTCACGCCGACGTCCAGATGCACGTCCGAATTCTTGGCCAGCGCCGATTCGGGATTGCCCGTCATCGAAATCAGCTTGTTGCCGTTGGCGTGGATGAACGGCACGATTTTGAGTATCTCGTCCGTCTCGCCCGAATAGGAGAGCGCCACCACCACGTCGTCGGGCGAAATCATCCCCAAGTCGCCGTGGAACGCTTCGCCCGGATGCAGAAAGAAACTCGGGGTTCCGGTCGAAGCCAGCGTCGCGGCGATTTTGCGGCCCACCAGCCCCGATTTGCCCATGCCCGTGACGATGCACTTGCCGCGGCAGGCCAGGACCGTCTCCACGGCGCGCGCGAATTCGTCGCCCAAAGTCTCCTCCATGCGGCCCAAGGCCAGCATTTCGGTGTGAATCGCCTTGCGGGCGGCTTCCAGGATTTGCGTTTTTTGGGATTCGCTCATAACTCCTAAAATTTACAGCAGGCTTTCTATCAGGGATTCCAGGTCGTCGAGCCGCAACATGTTGGGGCCGTCGCTCTTGGCATGGTCGGGGTCGGGATGCACCTCGAAGAAGTAACCGTTCGCACCGAACGCCTTGGCGGCACGGGCCATCGCAGGCACGAACTCGCGGTTGCCGCCCGTCGTGCCGTTGGCTGCCCCGGGGCGCTGGACCGAGTGGGTGCAGTCCATGATGACCGTCGGGGCGATTTGCAACATGTCGGGGATGTTCCGGAAGTCGACCACCAAATTATTGTAACCGAAGCTGTTGCCCCGCTCGGTAAGCCAGATTTCCGGTGCACCCAATTCGCGCGCCTTGTCGTAGGGATAGCGCATGTCGGCGCCCGACAGGAACTGCGCTTTCTTGATATTCACCGTCTTGCCCGTCTTCGCCGCGGCGACCAACAAATCGGTCTGACGGCACAGGAACGCCGGAATTTGCAGCACGTCGACCACTTGGCCCGCAGGCGCGGCCTGCCACGCTTCGTGGATGTCGGTCAGCAGGTTCAAGCCCCACTTCGACCGCACGTCGGCGAGCATTTGCAACCCCCTGTCGATACCCGGTCCGCGAAACGACCCCAGCGACGTGCGGTTGGCCTTGTCGAACGAAGCCTTGAAGATAATCTCCGTACCCAACCGGCGGTTGATGGCCGCCAGGCGTTCGGCCACGGCGTCGAGCAGCTCGGCCGATTCGATGACGCAGGGACCAGCGATGAACTTCATAAAATCGAGAATTAAAAATTAAGAATTAAAAATCGCTCTCTGACAGATTCTTCGCTACGCTCAGAATGACGCTCTTTCAAAAAGGAACCGACCGGACGCAGAAACGAATCCCGCAAAAAAAGATTTTTAATTTTTCATTCTTCATTTTTCATTAACCATCTTTCGGCCCGCGCGAGGTCCTCGGGGGTGTCGATGCCGATGGTTTCCAACTCGGAAATCCCCACGCCGATCCGGTAACCGTTTTCGAGCCAGCGAAGCTGTTCGAGCGATTCGGCCTGTTCGAGCGGCGACTGCGGCAATGCCGTCACGGCCCGCAGCACTTCGGTCCGGAAAGCATAGAGGCCGATGTGCTTATAATAGGTATGGCGCGAGAGCCATTCTTCGCGCGGCACGCCCCGCAGGTAGGGAATCACCGAACGCGAAAAGTAGAGCGCCCGCATCTGCGCGTCGACCACGACCTTGGGCGAATTGGGGTTCTCCAGCGCAGCCAGTCCGTCGGTCGGCACAAAGGGTTTCACCAGCGTCGCGATGTCGGTCGCCGGGTCGTCGAAACAGCGTTTCACGGTCTCGATCTGCGCCGGGTGGATGAAAGGCTCGTCGCCCTGCACGTTCACCACCACGTCGTATTCCCGACCTTCGCGCGCACAAACCTTCTCGTAGGCTTCCCGGCAACGGTCCGTGCCGCTCCGGTGGTCGGGCGAGGTCATTTCGACCTTGCCGCCGAACGCCAGCACGGCATCGCGGATACGCTCGTCGTCCGTAGCGACCACAGCGTCGTCCAACACTCCGGCGACCTGCTCGTACACGCGCTGAACGACGGGCTTACCGCCCAGCAGGGCCAGCGGTTTGCCCGGGAAGCGCGTCGACGCATAACGCGCAGGAATGACTGCTAAAAAATTCATAATTCAGAATTCACGATTCAGAATTGCGGCTTTTCCATGGCTCCGGCGAATGCCTTTCACTTTTCACCTTGGTTCCAGCGCCAGGTCCAGCACCTCGTCGTTGCTGCGGACATAGTGGAACGTCAGCCCCTCGATGTACTCGGGCTTGATGTCGGCGATTTCCTTACGGTTTTCCTCCGAGAGAATCAGCGTTTCGATACCGGCGCGCTTGGCGGCCAGAATCTTCTCCTTGATACCGCCCACGGGCATTACCCGACCGCGGAGCGTCGTCTCGCCCGTCATCGCCACCCGCTCGCGGACCTTGCGGCCCGTATAGGTCGAGACGATGGAGGTGACCATCGTGATACCCGCCGAAGGTCCGTCCTTGGGGATGGCACCCTCGGGCACGTGGATGTTGATGTCGTTCTTCTCGAAGACGGCCGGGTCGATGCCCAGCTCCTTATAATGGGCCATGACCCACTCGTGGGCGATGGTCGCCGATTCCTTCATCACGTCGCCCAGGTTGCCCGTCAGGCTCACCTTGCCCTTGCCGGGCGTCAGGCACGACTCGATGTAGAGGATGTCGCCGCCCACTTCGGTCCACGCCAGTCCTGTCACCACGCCCGTCAGCCCGCTGACGTCGTACTCCTCGCGCAGGAACTTCGGGATGCCCAGCATCTTCTCGACATCGGCTTCCGTGAGCTGAGGTGCGAACGCCTCCTCGAAAGCAATCTGCTTGGCCCGCGCACGGGCAATCTTGGCCAGTTGTTTATCGAGCGTGCGGACGCCCGCTTCGCGCGTGTAGCCCGTGATGATTTTCTCCACCAGCTCGGGGCTCAGTATCAACTCCTGCTCGCGGATTCCGTGCGCTTCGCACTGCTTGGGCAGCAGGTGTTCGAGCGCGATGCGGACCTTCTCCTCGGGCAGATAGCCCGGGATGTTGATCATCTCCATGCGGTCGCGCAGCGCCGGGGCGATGTTGGCGATGTTATTGGCCGTGGCGATGAACAACACTTTCGAGAGGTCGTATTCCATGTCGAGGTAGTTGTCATGGAACGTGGTGTTCTGCTCGGGGTCGAGCACTTCCAGCAAGGCGCTCGACGGGTCGCCGTGGTTCGAGGCCGTCACCTTGTCGACCTCGTCGAGGATAATGACGGGATTCGACGAACCGCAACGGCGGATGGTCTGGATAATCCGGCCCGGCATCGCGCCGATGTAGGTGCGGCGGTGTCCGCGGATTTCCGACTCGTCGTGCAGACCGCCCAGCGAAATGCGGCCGAACTTGCGGTCCAAGGCGGCGGCCACCGACTTGCCCAACGAGGTCTTGCCCACACCCGGAGGGCCGTACAGACAGAGTATCGGCGACTTGAGGTCGCCCTTGAGCTTGATGACGGCCAGGTGTTCCAAGATGCGCTCCTTGACTTCGTCGAGCCCGAAATGGTCGTGGTCGAGCTGCTCGCGGGCGCACCGCATGTCGAGGTTGTCGGAGGTGAGGGTGTTCCACGGCAGCTCCAGCAACAGCTGCAGATAATTCATCTGGACCGAGTATTCGGCGACCGAGGGGCTCAGCCGCTCGATTTTCTGCAACTCCTTCTCGAAGGTCTCGGCCACTTCGCGGGGCCAGTTCTTCTTCTTGGCCGTTTCGCGCATCTTGTCCACATCGGCGTCCGAACCGTCGCCCAGCTCGTCCTGGATGGTGCGCATCTGCTGCTGGAGGTAGTAGTCGCGCTGCTGCTTGTCGATCTCCTGCTTCACACGCTCCTGAATCTGGTTCTTCAGGTCGACGAGCTGCTGCTCGCGGATGAGGATTTCGAGCAGCTTGCGGGCCCGGGCCAACAGGCCGGGAGCTTCGAGCAACGACTGGCGGTCTTCGTCGGTGAGCTCCATGTTGGAGCAGATGAAGTTGATGATGCCGCGGCGCGAGTCGATGTTCTTGATGGCGAACGCCGCCTCCTTGGGCATCGTCGGCGAGACATTGATGATGTTGAGCGCCACGTCGCGAATCGAATCGACCAACGCCTCGAACTCGATGGTCGTCATGTCGGGCGGAGTGTCGCGCAGGGCCGTCACCCGGGCCTTGAAATAAGGCTCGGTGGCCACGTACTCGCAGATTTCGATCTTCTCCAACCCGTTCAGTATCACGGTCAGATTGCCGTTGGGCATCTCGAGTATCTTGATGATGCGCGCCGCCGTACCGACCTTGTACATGTCCGAGGGCGAAGGGTCCTCCACCTCGCTCTCGCGCTGAAGCACGGCGCCCAGGATACCGCCCTCGGCGTTGACCGCCCGCACGAGCGATATGCTCTTGTCGCGGCCCACCGTAATGGGCGTGATGGCCCCCGGAAAGAGCACCGACGAACGCAGCGTCAGAATCGGAATGACCTCCGGAACTTCGGTTTCCTCCTGCGGCTCGTCGCCGCCTGTCACAATGGGGATGACCTTGTGCTTGCCGTCGAAAATTTCGGGAAAGAGGCCGGCATCGTCCGCCTCGCCCGTCAGGTTCTTATCTTTTTCGTCCATGATTCCGTTGTTTCGTATGTGTATATCGGTGCAAAGGTAACGATTTTTTACGAATATTTATTTCATTTTAACGGATTCTTAATAACTTTGCGCTTCCCGATAACACTGTCAAATATCCGCATCATGCAAATCGCAGACAAATACGCCCCGCAGCAAATCGAGGCCAAATGGTACGACTACTGGACCGCCCGCCGGCTATTCCACTCGGAGCCCGATGCCCGCGAACCCTATACGATTGTCATCCCCCCGCCCAACGTCACGGGCATGCTCCACATGGGCCACATGCTCAACAACACGCTGCAGGACGTGCTGGTCCGCCGCGCGCGCATGTCGGGCAAGAACGCCTGCTGGGTACCGGGCATGGACCACGCGTCGATTGCCACCGAAGCCAAGGTCGTAGCCATGCTCCACGAGCAGGGGATCGAGAAGTCGTCGCTCACGCGCGAGGAATTCCTCAAGCACGCCTGGGAGTGGAAAGAAAAGTACGGCGGTGTCATCCTCAAGCAGCTGCGCAAGTTAGGCGCCTCGTGCGACTGGGAACGCACCTGCTTCACGATGGACGACGCCCGCACCGAGAGCGTCCTGCGGGTCTTCTGCGACCTCTACGAAAAAGGCAAGATTTACCGCGGCGTACGCATGGTCAACTGGGACCCCTCGGCCAAGACGGCCCTTTCGGACGAAGAGGTGGTTTTCAAGGAATCGCACGGCAAGCTCTACTACCTGCGCTATAAAGTGGAGGGTACGGACAAGCATATCATCGTGGCCACGACGCGTCCCGAGACCATTCTGGGCGACACGGCCCTGTGCGTCAACCCCGACGACGAACGCTACGCATGGCTGCCGGCCGACGCGAGGGTCGTTGTCCCGCTCGTAGGCCGCTCGATTCCCGTCATCCGCGACACCTACGTCGACATCGAATTCGGCACGGGCGCGCTGAAAGTCACCCCGGCCCACGACGTCAACGACTACATGCTCGGCGAAAAATACGGACTGGAAACCATCGACATCTTCAACGACGACGGCACCATCAACGACAAGGTGGGCATGTACGTCGGCGAGGAGCGTTTCGACGTGCGCCGCAAAATCGAGGGCGACCTCGCCGCGGCGGGCCTGCTCGAAAAGACCGAAGACTACACCAACAACGTAGGATACTCCGAACGCACGGGCGTGGCCATCGAACCCAAGCTCTCGATGCAGTGGTTCCTCTCGATGTCCGAACTGGCGGAACCCGCCACCAAAGCCGTTTTGGAGGACGCCATCCGCTTCGTACCCGAGAAATACAAGAACACCTACCGCCACTGGATGGAGAACATCAAGGACTGGTGCATCTCGCGCCAGCTGTGGTGGGGCCAGCGCATCCCGGCCTACTACCTGCCCAAGGGCGGTTTCGTCGTGGCGCTCACGCCCGAAGAAGCGCTCGAAAAGGCGCGCGCCAAGTCGGGCGACGCGTCGCTGCAACTCAGCGACCTGCGGCAGGACGACGACGTGCTGGACACGTGGTTCTCGTCGTGGCTGTGGCCGATCTCGGTGTTCGACGGCATCCGCAACCCCGACAACGACGAAATCCGCTACTACTACCCCACCGACGATCTGGTGACGGGCCCCGACATCATCTTCTTCTGGGTGGCCCGCATGATCATGGCCGGCTACGAATACCGCGGCGAGAAACCTTTCGCCAACGTCTATTTCACGGGCATCGTGCGCGACAAGATCGGCCGCAAGATGTCGAAGCAGCTGGGCAACTCGCCCGACCCGCTCGACCTGATCGACAAGTACGGCGCCGACGGCGTGCGGCTGGCGATGCTGATGTCCTCGTCGGCGGGCAACGACGTGATGTTCGACGAAGCGCTCTGCGAACAGGGCCGCAACTTCGGCAACAAGATATGGAACGCCTACCGCCTGGTCAACGGCTGGACGGCCGACGAAAACGCCCCGCAGAGCGAGAACAACCGCCTTGCCGCCCAATGGTTCCGGCAAGTGCTCGGCCGCACGCTCCGCGAAGTGGCCGACGACTTCCGCTCGTACCGCATTTCGGAAGCCTGCACCACGGTTTACCGCCTTTTCTGGGACGACTTCAGCGCCCAGTACCTCGAAATGGTCAAGCCCGCGTTCGGACAGCCCGTCGACCGCCGCACGCTGGACGAGACGCGCGGGTTCTTCGACGCCCTGATGCGGATGCTCCACCCCTACATGCCGTTCATCACGGAGGAGATATGGCAAGACCTCGCGCCCCGTGCCGAGGGCGAATCCATCTGCGTGGCTCCGATGCCCGAAGCCGAAGCCGCCGACAGCGCCCTGCTGGCCCGCTTCGAGCTGGTCCGCGAAATCGTCTCGGCCGTGCGCAACATCCGCAATCAGAAGAACCTGCCGCAGAAAGAACAACTGACGCTGCAAGTCATCGCCGACGACAACTACCCGGCCGAATATGCCCCCGTGCTGATGAAGATGGCCAACCTTTCGGGTATCGAAACCGTCGCCGAGAAAGACCCAGCCGCGGCGGCGTTCATCGTCAAGACCACGCAGTACTTCGTACCGCTGGCCGGAATGATCGACACCGATGCCGAACGCAAGAAACTCACCGACGACCTGGCCTACTACGAAGGATTCCTTGCGTCGGTGATGAAAAAGCTCTCCAACGAACGGTTCGTCAGCTCCGCGCCCGAAAAGGTCGTTGCCAACGAACGCGCCAAGCAGGCCGACGCCGAAGCGAAGATCGCGGCTATCAAGGAACAACTGAAAGCCTTGGGCAATTAAGAATTAAAAATGAAAAATTAAGAATTTTGCGATTAAGCGAAAGCAGAGATTGCCTGCAAGCTCCGCCCATGCAGCGAGTGAAGGAAACAAACGCATCGAAGAAACGATTTTTAATTCTTCATTCTTAATTTTTCATTGATTGGAATTGTGCCGACAATTACAATATATACCGACGGCTCGTCGCTCGGCAATCCCGGGCCGGGAGGCTATGGCGTCGTCATGATTTCGGGACCCCACCGCAAGGAGATGTCGCAGGGGTTCCGGCTCACGACCAACAACCGCATGGAACTGCTGGCCGTGTGCGTCGCCCTCGAAGCCCTCAAATTCCCGGGGTCCGAAGTCACCGTCTTCTCCGACTCGCGCTACGTTGTCGACGCCGTTGCGAAAGGCTGGGTCTTCGGGTGGGAGAAGAAAGGGTTCGCCAACAAGAAGAACCCCGACCTCTGGATGCGGTTCCTGCGCGTCTTCCGCCGCCACCGCGTCCGCTTCGTCTGGGTCAAGGGCCACGCCGAGACGGCCGAGAACAACCGCTGCGACATGCTGGCCGTCGCCGCCGCCAACGGCACCGATCTGCCCGACGACGCGGGCTATCAGCCCGAATAGCAAACCGAAGCGATAATCCCACGGATTCCGTACCCGGCGCCGGACCCTCCATTGCGGCCCGAACGCGGCATTTGCTTTTGCGCTTGGCTTTTCGTACCTTCGCGTCGGCTTAAACATTCGTCTGCATGTTCAAAACATACCTCCGGCTCCTGGGTTTCGCCCGGCCCATCGGGCGCTACGCCGTCCCCTACTTCTTCTACTCGCTGCTTTACGCGCTGTTCAATTCCTGCACGTTCCTGCTCATCATACCCATCCTCAACACCATGTTCCGGCCCGACTTCACGTTCCGGACCGTGGAGAAGCTGCCGCCCCTGACCTTCGACGCGGCCTACCTCGAAACCCTGTTCAACTACGGCTATTCACACATTTTCAACGAATACCGCATCGAGAACGTGCTGATTCTGCTGGCCGCCATCGCCATTGTGTCGAGCCTGCTGAGCAACCTGTTCCGCTACCTGGGTGCCTGGACCGTCGAGAAACTCCGCACCACGACCCTCCAACGCATCCGCAACGAGATGTTCACACGCGTGGTCGACATGCACGCCGCCTACTTCAGCGACCAGCGCAAGGGCGACATCATTTCCAAAATCACCTCCGACGTCAACGTCGTGCAGTTCTGCATAACCAACACCTTGCAGGTGGCGTTCCGCGAACCGTTCCTTATCATCTTCTACCTCATCATGATGGTCGGCATTTCGTGGGAACTGTCGCTTTTTTCGCTTTTCTACCTCCCCATCGTCGCCCTGCTGATAGGCAGCATCGTCAAGCGGCTGCGCCACCCGGCACTCACGAACCAACAACGCATGGGCGAACTGGTCTCGGCCCTCGACGAATCGCTTGCAGGCATCAAGGTCATCAAGAGCTACAACGCCACCGGCTACGTCAAACGCAAGTTCTACGAACTCAATGCCGACCTCTCGCGCATCACGCTGTCGATGGCCCGGCGCCAGCAACTGGCTTCGCCCATGAGCGAATTTCTCGGCATCACGGCCGTCGGCATCATGCTTGTGTTCGGCGGCGCACTCGTCGTGCGGGGCTCGCTCAACCCCGGCGGATTCATCGCCTTCATCGCCATGTTCTCGCAGATTACGCGTCCGGTCCGCACCTTCATCGACCAGTTCGCCAACATCAACCAAGGCATCGCCGCGGGCGAACGCATCTTCTCCATCATCGACACCCGCAGCGAAATCGAAGACAAGCCCGAAGCCCTCACGCTCAGCGGTCTGAAAGAGAAAATCGAATTCCGCGACACCCATTTCTCCTACGACGGCAGCCGCGAGGTCATCGACGGCGTGTCGTTCGAGATCCGGCGCGGCGAGACCGTCGCGCTGGTGGGTCCCTCGGGCGGCGGCAAATCGACCCTCAGCGAACTGATTCCCCGCTTCTACGACCCCACGGCAGGCGACGTGCTGATCGACGGCGTATCGCTGCGCGACTACTCGCAGGAGAGCCTCCGCGCCCACATGAGCGTCGTCTCGCAGGACACGGTCCTGTTCAACGACACCATCGAGGGCAACATCGCCATGGGACGCCCCGGCGCCACGCACGAAGAAATCGTCGAAGCGGCCCGCATCGCCAACGCCGACGACTTCATCCTCGAAGCCCCCGAGGGCTACGCGACCAACATCGGCGACCGCGGCGCCAAACTCTCCGGCGGACAGCGCCAACGGCTCTCCATTGCCCGCGCCGTGCTGAAAAACCCCGACATCCTCATCCTCGACGAAGCGACTTCGGCCCTCGACACCGAGAGCGAAAAGCTCGTGCAGGAAGCCCTCAACAAACTGCTCGTCGGGCGCACCTCCATCGTCATCGCCCATCGGCTTTCGACCATTCACAACGCCGACCGCATCGTTGTCATCGACCACGGGCGTGTCGCCGAACAAGGCACCCATGCCGAACTGATGGCCAAAGGCGGCATCTACGCGAAACTTATCGAAATGCAGTCGTTCGAGTAAATTCACAATGCACAATTCAGAATTCACAATTATTCAAGGAGGGTCATGCTCTCCTTTTTTTGTACCGACTTTTGCGATGCTTGCGAAACGTTTGTCATCCGAAAAGAACGCGAATCTATCGCCCGCTCCGACAAGAAATTGTGAATTGTGCATTGTGAATTCTGAATTCCTTTTCCTATCTTTGCATTTTCGAGCAAAACAGCAACACGCGATATGAAGTTCAAGGAGTACAAGGGTCTCGACCTGGCAGGGCTGGCCGCCGAGGTCCTGGGCGAATGGGACGCCCGCGACACATTCCACAAAAGCATCTCCACGCGCGAGGGACATCCTACGTTCGTCTTCTACGAAGGTCCCCCGTCGGCCAACGGCCTGCCGGGCATCCACCACGTCATGGCCCGCACCATCAAGGACGTATTCTGCCGCTACAAGACGCAGCAGGGCTACCTCGTCCACCGCAAGGCCGGGTGGGACACCCACGGACTTCCCGTCGAACTGGGCGTCGAGAAGAAATTAGGCATCACCAAGGAAGACATCGGGCGCAAGATTTCCATCGAGGAATACAACCGCACTTGCCGCGAAGCCGTCATGGAGTTCACGGGCGTGTGGGAGAACCTCACCCGCAAGATGGGCTACTGGGTCAACATGGACCACCCCTACATCACCTACGACAACAAGTACATCGAAACCCTTTGGTGGCTTCTCAAACAGCTGTTCGACAAAGGGCTGCTTTACAAGGGCTACACCATTCAGCCCTATTCGCCCGCCGCAGGCACCGGGCTTTCGACCCACGAACTGAACCAGCCCGGGTGCTACCGCGACGTCAAGGACACGACCTGCACGGCCCAGTTCGCCGTCGTCCGCGACAAACTGAGCGAAAAACTCTTCGGCAACGACGACTGCCCGCTCTACTTCCTGGCCTGGACCACCACTCCGTGGACCCTGCCCTCCAACACCGCGCTTGCCGTCGGTCCGTCGGTCGAATACGTCAAGGTGCTGTGCACCAACCCCTATACCGAGACGCAGCAAGCCGTCATTCTCGCCCGCGACCTCGTCCCCGCCTACTTCACCAAGAAGATGGAGGGCACCTACGAAGTCACCGGACAGAGCTGGCGCGGCGACGAACTCGTCGGCATCCGCTACGAACAGCTGATTCCGTGGGTAAAGCCCGACGGCGATGCGTTCCGCGTCATCGCGGGCGACTACGTCACCACCTCCGACGGTACGGGCATCGTACACATCGCCCCCACGTTCGGTGCCGACGACGCACGCGTGGCCCGCGCCGCTGACATTCCGCCGCTGTTCATGGTCGACAAGGCCGGCAAGAACCAGCCGATGGTCGACAGGCAGGGCCGCTTCTTCCTCCTCGAAGACCTCGACCCCGAATTCGTCCGCACGCACGTCGACCGGAAGCACTACGCCGAATATGCCGGACGCTATGTCAAGAACGCTTACGACGACAAACTCACCGACGCCGATTCGACCCTCGACATCGACCTTTCCGTCATGCTCAAGGCCGAAAACAAGGTCTTCAAAATCGAGAAGCACACCCACTCCTACCCCCACTGCTGGCGTACCGACAAACCCGTGCTTTACTACCCGCTCGACTCGTGGTTCATCCGCACCACGGCCCTGCGCGACCGGATGATCGAACTGAACAAGACCATCCGCTGGCGTCCCGAATCCACCGGGTCGGGGCGTTTCGGCAAGTGGCTCGAAGGGCTGGTCGACTGGAACCTGTCGCGCTCGCGCTTCTGGGGCACGCCGCTGCCCGTATGGGCCACGGAGGACCACGCCGAACTGAAGTGCATCGGTTCGGTCGCCGAACTGATGGCCGAAATCGACAAGTCCATCGCCGCAGGGCTGATGCAGGAAAACCCCTACAAGAATTTCAAGGTCGGCGACATGTCGGCCGAAAACTATTCGACGGCCAACATCGACCTCCACCGTCCCTACGTCGACCAAATCGTGCTTGTCGCGCCCGACGGACGGCCCATGTACCGCGAACCCGACCTCATCGACGTGTGGTTCGATTCGGGCGCGATGCCCTATGCGCAGGTCCACTACCCGTTCGAGCACAAGGAAGAATTCGGCCAGGTCTACCCCGCCGACTTCATCGCCGAGGGAGTCGACCAGACGCGCGGCTGGTTCTTCACGCTGCACGCCATCGCTTCGATGCTCTTCGATTCGGTTGCGTTCAAGAACATCATCTCCAACGGGCTGGTACTCGACAAGAACGGCAACAAGATGTCCAAGCGACTGGGCAACGCCGTCGACCCATTCGAGATTCTCGACACCTACGGCGCCGACGCCACGCGCTGGTACATGATTTCCAACTCGCAGCCGTGGGACAACCTCAAGTTCGACCGCGAGGGGGTGGACGAAGTGCGCCGCAAGTTCTTCGGCACGCTCTACAACACCTATTCGTTCTTCGCCCTCTATGCCAACGTCGACGGCTTCACCGGCCGCGAAGAGACGATACCCGTCGAGAAACGGCCCGAAATCGACCGCTGGATCATTTCGCTCCTGAACACACTTGTCGCCGACGTCACCCGCTGCCTGGAGGACTACGACCCGACGCCGGCAGCACGCGCCATCCAGGAGTTCGTCTGCGAGAACCTCTCCAACTGGTACGTGCGGCTGAACCGCAAGCGTTTCTGGGGCGGTGAAATGACCGCCAACAAACTGGCCGCCTACCAGACGCTCTACACCTGCCTGGAAACCGTGGCCCTGCTCGCCGCACCGTTCGCACCGTTCATCGCCGACCGGATTTTCTGCGACCTGAACGCTGTCAGCGGCCGCCACAGCGACGAATCGGTCCACCTTGCGGCATTCCCCAAAGCCAGCCCCGCCGACATCGACACCGGACTGGAGGAGATGATGGCGCTGGCCCAGCAGCTCTCGTCGATGGTCCTGGCGCTGCGCCGCAAGGTCTCCATCAAGGTGCGCCAGCCGCTGCAAAAAATCGTCGTACCCGTCCTCGACCCCGCCATGGCCGCCCATATCGAAGCGGTCCGCGAACTGGTCATGGGCGAAGTCAACGTCAAGGAAATCGAACTTATCCAAAACACCGCAGGCGTCATCACCAAGCGTATCAAACCCAATTTCAAGACCCTCGGGCCCCGCTACGGCAAGTACATGAAACAGATTGCCGCCATGACCGCGGAATTCACGCAGGAACAGATCGCCGCCATCGAGACCTCGCCCGAAACGGTGCTCGACATGGGCGGCGAACGCATCGGCGTCACCGCGGCCGACTTCGAGATTTCGTCGGAGGACATGCCCGGGTGGCTCGTTGCGTCCGAAGGCAAGCTGACCGTGGCGCTCGACATCACGCTCACCGACGACCTGCGCGCCGAGGGCGTGGCACGCGAGTTGATAAACCGCATCCAGAATATCCGCAAGGATTCGGGATTCGAGGTCACGGACCGCATCCGGGTCGAAATCGCCGACTGCGAGTTGGTGGCCGACGCCGTGGCCCGGCACGCGGGATACATCGCCTCGCAGACGCTGGCCGTGGAGGTTCGCACCGCCGCCGAACCCGCGGGAGCCGTTGTCGCCGATGCCGAAATCGACGAACAGCCCCTGCGCATCGCCGTGACCCGAGTGTAGGCGGATGCAGTTTCGGTGCGAAATGCTTGCATTATCGGAATATAATGCTTAATTTTACACTAAACCTAACGCGAAAAGCCATGGCAGACGAAAGAAGCAGATACAGCGACGCCGAATTGGAGGAGTTCAAACAGGTCATCCTCAAGAAGTTGGAAAACGCACGGGCCGACTACGAGCTTCTGCGCGCCACCATCACCCACACGGCCGACAACGACACGGAAGACACTTCGCCCACCTACAAGGTGCTCGAAGAAGGCGCCGCCACCCTCTCCAAGGAGGAGAACGGACGGCTGGCCACCCACCAGATGAAGTTCATCCGCAACCTCGAAATGGCCTTGGTCCGCATCGAGAACAAGACCTACGGCATCTGCAAGACCACCGGGAAGCTGATTCCCAAGGAACGGCTGATGAAAGTTCCCCACGCCACCGAGTGTATCGAGGCCAAGGAAAGCCGCCGCTGAGCCGCAGACCCCTGTCTTAGGAAATTCCTTGGTCGGGAACTCTGGTCCATATTTGCCGCGCTTTTGCGCGGCTTTTTTTGTTACGTCGGGCTCTTCTTGGTACCGCCGGTATGCCCGCTATCAACTCTCCGGCGGCCTTTGAAACCCCGTCCGGCGCGGCTTGGCATACGATTTTCAAGGAAAAAATCGTTATATTCGCGGAATATTATACCATTTTTCGACCCATGTCCGGCCGGCTGTGCATCTTGTTGTTCGTGCTTGCAGCGGTGCTGCCCCTCACCCGGGCGACAGCCGCATGGCCCGGCACGTACCACCCCGACCGCATCCCGCGCGACAGCCTGTCGAAAATCAGCGAACAGCGCAACCAACGTCTCTATGACAGCATCCGCGTGAAATCGAGCCGCCGCGCCGTGCCACGTCTGCTTTACGGCTGGTTCTTCGTGCGGCCGCGCACCGACACGGTGCAAAACGGCCGCGTGCTCGACGAAAACCGCGCGCTGGCCGCCTACGCAGGCAAAACCATCGGCGACATCCACGTCGAACGGCAGCAGGTGTTCCGCTCCGACGGCAACTGGCTCCGGCGCACCGGCAACAAGCTCCACGCCCTGACCGAAGAACGCGTCGTGCGCCGCGACCTGCTTTTCAAGTCGGGCGACACGTTCGACCCGCAGCTTATCGTCCGCACCAAACAACTGCTGCGCTCGCGCCGCTACATCTCGGGCGTAGAAATCGCCGTGCGCCCCGACACGCTCGACACCATGCGTGTCGACCTGCTTATCCGCACCCGCGACAGCTGGACGATCACCGTCGACGGCGGCGCCTATTCGGAGGGCCGCACGATGGTGGCGCTCGAAGACGCCAACATTCTCGGCACGGGCAACATGCTCAAGGTCAAGACCAACTTCAGCCGCCGCGACTTCTCCTACGGCGGCAACGAAGTGGAGTACGAAATTCCCAACGTGCTGGGAACGTTCTTCACGGCGGAATTCGCCGCAGGGCGCGCATTCTACAACTCGACCCTCGATGCGAAGCTGTGCAAGGAATTTCTGCGGCCCACGGACTACGAAGCGGGCGTGAGCTACAACAATCTGAAGTTCAAGGAATACATGATCGAGCAGGACACGTCGCTGCTGGTACGCGCCCGCAATTTCGATGCGTGGGGCGGCTACTCGCACTTCCTGCCCTCGGTCTCGTCGAGCGTATACCTCACGGGCCGCTACAACCACCGCCGTTTCCTCCTGCGCCCGAACGACGTGACCGCCAACCATCACCCGTCGCTGCACAGCCACGACGCGGCGCTTTTCGGAGCGGGCATCTACCGCGAAAAATTCCTCACGGCCAACATGATATACGGATTCGGCTCGGACGAGTATCTGGCGACGGGCTACAAGGCCGAAATCGTCAGCGGCTATTCGTGGGGCGAATTCAACGACGAAGTCTACCTCGGTCTGAGCTACCGCACCGGCGGATTCCGGCGAGCGGGCTACATCATGGGCGGCCTCACCCTGGGCAGCTACATCGAACCCCTCACCGGCAAATGGAACCACAGCGCCGTCGACATCGACCTGCGGTGGTTCTCCCACCTGTTCATCGCCGGACGCAGCCGCCTGCGCCAATTCCTGATGCTCAACTACACCCACGGCTGGAACCGCGGCACGGGCAACGACGAAAGCATCCGCTTCACGCGCCGCAACGGCTTACAGGCGCTCAAGGAACGGATTCTGGGCACCAACCGCGCGGTGCTGAACACCGAAACGGTGCTCTTCACCCCGTGGCAGCCGCTGGGTTTCCGCATCGCCTTTTTCGGATTCGCCGACCTGGGGCTGATCGGCTACTCGCCCAACGCGTTCAAGAACGACTTCTTCGCGTCGCTCGGCGGCGGCATCCGCATCAAGAACGAACGGCTTATCTTCAGCACCGTACAGATTCGGCTGGGCGTTGCGTTCAACAAGAACGGACTTGCCGACAGCGAATATTTCCGGCTGTCGAATTCCACCCGTCTGGAACAATACCGCTATCGCCCCACCCGCCCCGAAATCGTAGGGTTCGAGTAAGCGTCAGCCGATACGCTGCACCTCGGTCGATTGCTGTCCCTGCGTATAACGCTGTTTATGACCGCCGTTCGTCCTCCGCAGCAGGTCGTGCCCGAACAGCGAGAGCTGCAACCGCCCTATATTGCGCAATTCCGACCTACGGGACGGCGACACGAAAATAAACCACGAACCGGGAAAAAATTTTGCAGAACGGCGCGAACGCACTAATTTTGTAAAGAAGACGCGAAAATTTATCAAGAGAAATGAAACCGCTGTTCACGGAGAGGGAGATACGAGGAGTGGCGATATTCCTGCCGCTGGCCCTGCTGGCGCTGGGAGTGGCTCTGCTTGCGCGCCCGAGAACGGACGCGGGCGCGGCACGGGAAGCGGAAACGAACCAACGCCACGCAACCCGGCGGGACACGCTGCGCCCGAGACCCTTCGACCCGAACACGGTGAGCTACGAACAACTGCGCGAAATGGGCCTGACGCAAACCGAAGCGGCGAGCCTGGTCCGCTACCGCTCCTATGACAAGATATTCCGCATACCGGAAGACGTGGCGGCATGCTACGGAATCGACGATTCGCTCTACCGGGTGCTGAAACCCCACATCCGCATAGCCCGCCGCTACACCACTGCGCCGCAGGGATACCGCCCGGGCCGGATGGTGGCGGAACCGCTGCCGCCGGAACAATTCCGCATAGACACGGTGAGCGCCCGCTACCTGGAAGCCATCGGCGCGCTGACGCGCCAACAAGCCCGGACCTTCGTGAAGTGGCGCGACACCCACCCCATCTGCGACATGGCGGAACTGCGCAAATGCTATGCGGTGAGCGATTCGGTAGCGACGGCGCTGGAACCCTACATCATTTTCAGCGAACGCGAACCGGCCGCCCCGCGCTATCCGATCGAGCTGAACGACGCGGATTCGGCGACCCTGCTGCTGGTAAACGGCATCGGCGAAAAGACCGCGGGCCGGATTGTCCGCTATCGCGAACGCCTGGGCGGCTACTGGCGGACGGAACAACTGACCGAAGTGGAAGGCGTGACGGAGAGCAACTACGAAAAGATTTCGGCACAAATTTGCTGCGACAGTTGCAGAATTCGGAAAATTCATATTAACTTTGCGCCCGCTCCGGAGTTGCAGCGGCATCCCTATCTGACGCCGCAGCTGCTACGGAGAATACTCAAAACAAGGCAGTTGAAAGGAGGTTGGAGCACCCCGGAAGCATTTAACGAAGACAACAGACTCAAACCCGGAGAAGCCGCGAGGCTGGCTCCCTACTTGAGTTTTGCGCCTCCCGGCGGTGACGACGACGAGTAAACGACCGACGAAAGGGACGCGGAGGAACGCAGATTCCCCGGCCCGAAGAACCCCACGGCGGGAAGACCCGCGAAAAAACAAAAGAACGAAAGTTCTCGATAAACCGAGAGCAGAGCCGAATTTATTCGGGCTATGCCGAGGCGAGAAAAGGTGCAAAAAAATTGAACTAAAAAAACGAATATCATGATTATCATGCAGGTAAAAGAGGGCGAAAACATCGAACGCGCCCTGAAGAAATTCAAACGCAAATACGAACGCACGGGCGTACTGAAGGAACTGCGCCGCCGCCAGTATTTCACCAAGCCGTCGGTACAGAAGCGCGAGGCGATGATGCACGCCGTCTATGTAGCCCACATGGACCGCGACGACGACTAAAAACCGCATGCGCAACAACGCAAAGGGACCCGGGTCCCTTTTTCGTTACGAAAACGTCCTGAAACCAAAGAAATTCCTTACAATATGATATGGCAACGAATATCCCGGGGCGAAAACTGGAAGCGAAAGCCCGGACGGAATATTTGGAAAACTCGAATATATTTCATTTCTTTGCAACCTAACTATGTTCTAAGAATCGCACTAATGCAAAAAACCAAACTTTTACTCACGGTTCTTGCTCTTGCACTGTGCTTCGGCCCGGTAACGGCCGCCGCGCAGGGGGGGGGTAAAATCCAGGTGAGCGGCACGGTCACTGCGGCCGAGGACAAACAGCCTCTGATCGGAGTGAACGTGATCGCAGGAGCCACGACGGGCGTCTCGACGCTTATCGACGGCACCTACACCATTTCCGTGCCCGCAGGAACCCGACTGCTGTTCCAGTACATCGGCTACAAGGACGTAGAATTCGTGGTACCCGGCGGAAGCCCGGCCGTCCGCTACGACGTAGCGATGGAAAACGATTCGCAGGCTCTTGAAGACGTGGTGGTGATCGCCTACGGCGTCCGCAAGAAAGGCACGGTAGCGGGCTCGGTCGCGACCATCAAGGCCGAGAACATCGAAAACACGCCGACGGCGGCTTTCGACCAAGCGCTGCAAGGCCAGGTACCGGGTCTGTCGGTGATGGCCGTATCGGGCGAACCGAGCGAATCGACGATCATGAAAATCCGCGGCGTAAACTCGATAAACTCGGGCACGGCACCGCTCTATATTCTTGACGGCGTAGCGATTTCGAGCGCCGACTTCAACACGGTCAATCCGGCCGACATCGAATCGCTGTCGGTACTCAAGGACGCCTCGTCGACCTCGATCTACGGCGCCCGCGCCGCGAACGGCGTAATCGTCATCACGACCAAACGCGGCCGCATGGCCGACCATCCGACCATCAACTACCGGATGCAACTGGGTTTCTCGCAGATAAACCAGCAAAACTGGAATATCATGAACACCGAGGAACGCATCCGCTATGAAAAGGAAATCGGCCAGACGGCGGGCAAGAACTACGACCTGCTGAGCAAGACCGACATAAACTGGCTGGATGCGGTCTACAACGATGCGGCACTGCTCCAGAACTACGAACTCTCGGTATCGGGCGCCACGGAAAAGACCAACTACTATGTTTCGGGCGGCTACTACAACCAGGAAGGTACGGCCATCGGCTCGGGATTCGAGCGCTACTCGATACGTGCGAACGTAGAACAGCGCGCGGCGAAGTGGCTGAAAATCGGCACCAACACGGCACTGAACTACCAGGAAATACAACGTGCCGACGACGGGGTGATGACCTTGGTGACGCCGATTTCGGCGGCGCAGTTCATGATGCCCTACTGGAACCCCTACCGCAAAGACGGCTCGGTGGCCTCCATCGAAGACGGCAGCTGGAAAGGCCAGGGCCAGAACCCGCTGGAATGGACGGCGAACAACCCGCTGACATTCAAGAAATACAAAATATTCTCGTCGCTCTTTGCCGAAGCGACCATCATCGAAGGACTGACCGTCCGCTCGCAATTCGGCATCGACTACTCCCACACGACGGGATTCGGCGTATCGTACCCCGAATACTCGCCCAATCTGAACGACGGCACGGCGCAGCGCAGCTCGACCGACGGACTGAACCTCCAAATCACCAACACGATCAACTACGCACTGAAGTTGAACGACAAACACTCGTTCAACTTCCTGCTGGGACACGAGGGAATCAACTACCACTACGAAGATTTCTCGCTGATAGCCAAAGGCCAGACGAACAACAAACTGACCAACATCAGCAACGCGACGCGAGTGACGAGCTGGAACGACATGACGGACGACGACTACGGCTACCTGTCGTTCTTCGCCCGTGCGGAATACAACTATGACAACCGCTACATGGTCGAACTGGCGGCCCGTACCGACGCCTCGTCGCGCTTCGGCAAGGACAACCGCTGGGGCCGCTTCTGGTCGGTGGGCTTCATGTGGAACATGCGCAACGAACGCTTCATGGACAACGTGGGCCACTGGCTGACGAACGCCCAAATCCAATTCTCGACCGGAACCTCGGGCAACTCGGCCATACCCAACTACGAACATCTGGCCCTTATCGGCGGCGGTGCGAACTACGCGGGCAATGCGGGCGTAGCGCCCATCCAACAAAGCACCGACGGACTGAAGTGGGAAAAACCCTGGACGACGAACCTGGGTCTGCACTTCGGATTCTGGAACCGCCTGGAAGTAGACCTCGAACTCTACAACAAGAAGACCACGGACATGCTGATGGAAGTACCCCAGTCGTACTCGGACAACGGCTACGGATTCCGCTGGGACAACGTAGGCGGCATGGTGAACCGAGGTGTGGAACTTACCCTCTCGGGAACGCTGATTGCCCACAAGGACTTCCTGTGGACGGCCAACGCGACGGTCTCTTACACGAAGAACAAAATCACGGAACTCTACAACGGAGTACGGGAATACGAACTCGCCAACACGAGCAAGAAACTGGTGGTGGGCCACGACGTAGGCGAATTCTACATCAACCGCTTTGCGGGTGTGAACCCTGCGAACGGCGACGCCCTGTGGTACACGAAAGACGGCGCGCTGACGACCGAACTGCGCGACGAAGACAAGGTGATGATCGGCAAGAGCATGTATGCCCCGTGGGAAGGCGGCTTCGGCACGTCGCTCTCGTGGAAAGGGCTCTCGCTGACGGCCCAGTTCAGCTGGGTGGCCGACCGCTGGATGATCAACAACGACCGCTACTTCAACGAATCGAACGGCCGCTTTGCGTCGAACAACCAGTCGCGCCGCCTGCTGGAACGCTGGAAAAAACCGGGCGACGTGACCGACATCCCGCGCCACGGAGTATACACCGAATTCGACTCGCGCCTGCTGGAAGATGCGTCGTTCCTGCGACTGAAGAACCTGATGCTGAGCTACTCGCTGCCGAAGAACCTGCTGCAGAAGACGCGCGTACTGAACGGAGTGAGAATCTATGCGCAGGCGCAGAACCTTTTCACCTTCACGAAATTCTCGGGTCTGGACCCCGAAAGCCCGTCGAACATCTACATCGCCCAATACCCTGCGGCGCGCCAGTTCACGTTCGGGCTCGACCTAACTTTCTAAACAGCGGACCACAAGATAATGAAAAGAATAGAACACCATATCAAAATCTGCTTCGCGGCGTTCGCTCTGCTGATGGGTGCGGTCTCCTGCCTGGACAAGTTTCCGGGGCAGTCGATACCCGAAAACGGCGGGATGCAGAACTACAACGATGCCGAACAGCACGTGGTCGGCATCTACTCCAGTCTGAAGAGCGCGGCCCTCTACACGGGCTATCTGACGCTGCTGCCGGACATCCAGAGCGACCTGGTATATGCGGTGGAGGGCAACAGCAACATCTACGGCAACCACTACCTGTGGACCGTGCGCTCGACCAACTCCGAAATCGAAGCGGTCTACGGCTCGCTCTACACGACCATCGGCGACTGCAACTTCTATCTGGACCGCATCGACGCGGTGAAAGCCAAGGAAACCGACGACGAGAAACTCGACGAACTGGACATCTACACGGGCGAAGTGTACGCCATCCGTGCGCTCTGCTACTCGGAACTGCTGAAATGCTTCTGCAAAGCCTACGACCCGGCGACGGCCGAAAATGAACTGGGAGTGGTACTCCGCACGAAATACTTCGAGAAAGAACCCGTGCGCCGTGCATCGCTCTACGATTCGTATGCGCTTGTGCTGGAAGACCTGGCGAAAGCCGAAGCCCTGCTCTCCGATGAAGAAAAGAACAACGAAGCCAACTCGATCTACTTCACCCTTGCGGCGGCCCAAGCGCTCCATGCGCGTGTAGCCCTCTACATGCAGGACTGGGAGACGGCCATCGAATACTCGTCGAAACTTATCGACGAACACAACTTCACGCTGGCCAATGCGAAAACCGCCATCACGTCGGACGGCTTGACACAGTTCGACTACATGTGGTTCTACGACAAAAGCCCCGAAGTGATTTTCCGCATAGATCTTCTCGTAACCGACAAGACGGGCGACCTGGGTGCAGCGTTTCTGAACTTCACCCGCGACTACCGCTACTTCTACCCGGACTTCGCTCCGGCGCAATGGGTACTCAGCGCCTACGGCCAAAACGACCTGCGCTATGCGAGCTACTTTGCCGACAAGAGCAACGGCATTGTCATCGGCTATGGCAACGGCATGGATTCGCCGGTGCTGGTGAAGTACTACGGCAACCGGACATTCGTCCAAAGCAACATATTCCACCGCTGCATGCCCAAACCCTTCCGGCTGGCGGAACAATATCTGATTCGTGCGGAAGCCTACTGCAATCTGCCGACGCCCAACTACTCGGCGGCGAGCAAGGACCTGACGACTCTGAGCCAGAGCCGCCACCAGACAGGCGGCACGCTGAACGTCACGCAGGCCAACTGGAAAGAACAAATCTCCAACGAACGAGTGCGCGAACTCTACATGGAGGGATTCCGCCTGCACGACCTCAAACGCTGGAAGATGGGCTTCGAGCGCAAGAAACAGAGCTACGCGATGGAAGAAGGAAGCACGCTGAAAATCGAGGGCGACGACCCGCGCATGGTCTGGCCGATTCCGCAGCACGAACTGGACGCCCCGGGCTCGGAAATCCTGCCCAACGAAAGCAACAAATAAAAGAAGACGAAACATGAAACGAATCATAACGGTCATATCGGCTGCCACGCTCCTTGCTGCACTCGTACCGGGCTGCAACCAGGAACGCACGACCTACTCCGACGCCGAATATGTGATGTTCGCCGACACGATGTCGCTGCACATGATACCCGACGATGCGGAACACTACTTTGCGGTGCAAGTAGCCTCGACGAAGTCGTGCGACTACGACCGCACGTTCGGCGTAGAGGTAATCGACAAGGGAAGCAAAGCCATCGAAGGACTACACTACCGACTGAAGAGCAACACGATAACCATACCGGCGGGCAAGCTGGCGACGGAAATCCTGGTCCACGGCAACTATGCGGCGCTGGAAATCGCCGACACGGTGAACTTCAACCTGCGCCTGGTGATGCCGGAACAACTGGAATGGGAATTCTACGGCAACGGCACGAACGTGAAGATGGTCAAGAGCTGCCCCTTTGCATTGGAAAACTACACGGGCTGGTGTGTGGTCACCTCGATGTTCCTGCAAGACTACCCGGGAGTGGACAACAAGAGCACACAGCGACTGATCCGCACGGAAAAACACCCGACGGAAGAAAACCTTGTCATTCTGCATGACTGGCTGTTCAACGGCTACGACGTGACTCTGCGCTTCGACCCCACGGACCCTGCCGAACCGAAAGTGTCGATGGATTCGGACCAGGTGATCTCCGACGAAGCATCGGTATTCGGAATCATCCGCGGCGACAACAAAATCCTGACGGAAAGCGCCCAGAACTATGTATCGTACTACAGCGCGTGCGAAAACTTCGCAGCGCTCTGGTCCCACATGTATGTGGAGAACCTGGGCACGCCTGTGGGCTCGGTAGGCAACTTCTACACGATACTGGAATGGGTCAGCGACGAAGAAGCGGACCGTCTGCAACGAGAAGAAGGCATGTAATACGGGAAACGGCGAAAAGCGTTCTCTTTAATTATAGCGTTTAACGAAAAGTCAAAAATCATGAAAAAGAACTTTTTGCATTGGGCGATGCTTCTGACCGCAGGTCTGAGCCTTGCACTGGTGTCCTGCTCGGAGACGGGTGAAGACGGCCCCGCAGGAACCCCCGTATTCCCCGAAGCCATAGAAACCGCGATCATACCCGGCGAAAGCCATACCCTCGCATTCGAGGCCAACATGAAATGGGAAGTCTCGATTCCGGAAAACGCCTCCCAGTCGTTCTACATTGCGGACGGCGAACACAAGGTGCTGACGCAATACGGCGAAGCCGGAAAGGCGGAAGTGACTATCGGAACCTATGAAATAGAGAACTTCGACGACGCACCCAAGTGCGAAGTGACGCTGACCATGGGCGGCCAGTCGAAAGTAATTGCGACGCTGAGCATCGAACAACAAGAACGCGCCCTGACGCTCTACACGAGCAAGATGAAAGACGGCAGTTTTGTTTATGCTTCGGAAGGAGAACTGGGCTACATATACAATGAAACCCCGGCTCAGACCATCGAACTGGCATGGCCGTCGGGGCTCTCGGGCTACATGTACCCGATTCTGGTGGAAGCCAACTTCGCATGGCGCCTGGCCGAGAAATCGGAATGGCTGTCCGAAGCCGACTACAAAGGCGAAGCGGGCGAACAAGTGAAAATCCTGCTGAAAGCCGACCCGACGAAATACCCGCTGGACGGTGACCAGGAAGGCAAATTCGTATTGTGCGCCCGCAACAACCCGGACCTGAAATACGCCTACACGGTCAAGATACCCGCCTGCCGCAACCACTACGAAATGACGGGATTCGTGGCCGAAAGCCGCTTCAACGCCAAAGGACAATTCTTCAATAGCGGCAATTCGTCTTGGGTTGACCAAGGGATGCACGGCTACATTGTGAGCATAGACGAACCCAAGGTTTTCAAGTTCGCAGAAGTGGCGGGAACGCTGAGCGCAGCCGCATCCCAAACCGGGTGGATCAAAGTCGAAGCCACGGAAACCGAATCGGATAGCAACAATGTACTCAAAGAACGCCGCTATTCGATTTCGGTAACAGAAAACGCAGGTGAAGCCCGCAAAGGTGTAGTTGTGGCTCTGCTTGCCTCGGTCGCAATCAACGACCCCGCCGAACTGCTGGCAGGGAACGAAATCAAGGAAGAATACAAAAAATATATTGTTACGACACTAAGCCAGGCATCCGACGTTGCCGGAGAATTTGTAGAATTCTATGAACCGTCCATGGCTGACTACACACTTACCCAAATGCCGAAAGGCACATTCCCCTACGAAGACAAGTGGGCTGCCGTACCTGCAATCTACAACCTCACCTACACGACGGAGCGGGACGGAGATATGGCCGAACTGAAATTCAACACGGCATACGATTCCTACGAAGTCTACGGAGAGAAGGGCCCCTATGCCGAATCGCAACTGACGCCGCGCTGGGTCGATCTGGCCAACGGCTATAATGAAAACGGCAAACTGATCAAGATTGCCGGCTCTTACAAAGACGGTTCGTTCGTCTGGACCTATGAAAAACCCGTCAACCCGACGGCCTACTTCGTATTCAAGAACGGAACTGAAATCGTTGGCATCATCGAATTCAAGTTCGAGGAAAAGAAACAAGGAGGGGAAAATGAAATCACCTTGGTAGAGGAGACCCCGGGCGCAACGCTTGCCCAACTTGTGGCGGGCGATGAAGACTACAACAACGACTTCGGCGGAATGGGCCTGCCGCAGTACAAACTGACGCTCACGGGCTCTGCGATAATGGTGAACCTCAATCTGCCGGAATACGATGAGACATATATCGAAAACGATGATCTGATCGCCCTGTATCGGATGGGAGACCACTCCATGCTGATGTACAATTCCGAAACTGCCGGGAAAACCCAAGTCATCCTTAAACTGAACTCCATGCAGGTTGCCTATCTGGTAGTCGAATACAAACCGGAATAACCGACCTGCGAAACGAAGGCCCCGTCCCACGGGGCGGGGCCTTTATACCGAAAGAACGATAATTAACAGAGAACACAGCACAAGGTTTTGAACATGAAACTTTTCAAACTCATCCTGCTTGCGACGGCGACGTGCATGGCGATGACCCTGCTGGGCGGATGCTCCGAAGACGGCACCGACAACCGGGAACTCGACTACGGCCATGTACAGTTCAAACTCTACAAGGAGGTCTCCTACGAAAAAACGACGCTGGCGGGCCGTGCGGTACAAACGCAGCTGGACTACCTGTCGGACGCGACGAAAGTGACGGTACGTCTGGACTACAACGGCACCATGCTTGCCCAGACCCTGACGCTGGATGCGGCGGACAAGGACGCGGCGGAATACGGCCTGCGAAGCACCAAACTCAAACTACTGACGGGAAACTACCGTGTAGTGGCGTTCTCGCTCTATGACAAGCACGACGAACTGCTCTACAACGGCCTGCCGCAACAGAACGAACTGACGGTGGCAGCGGGCGGACTGACGACCCACGACCTGACGGTGAACGTGACGCCGCGCGGCAAAGTACGCGTCACGCTGCTGAAAGACATGTCGGACTTTGTCCGGACCCGCGCCGGCAACGTAAACCGCCAATACACGTTCGACGAAATCAAACACACGGACCTGACGGTACAGAACACCGAAACGAACGACCTGACGACGTTCGAGAAACTGCCGATGGAATTTGCCATCCACTTCGACGAACAGAACGAAGCAAACGGCACGTTCGGCTACCAGACCTCGTCGAGCAAATGCGACTCGCTGCTGTCGCTGCCTGCGGGCGAATACCGCATAGTCTCGTATGTGACCTACGACAAGAACAAGACCGCCCTTGAGACGAACGCCCGGCCTGCCGCGGCGAACTTCACGGTGGAAGACAACGAAACGACCGAAATCAAAGCCAAAATCGCGCTCTACGAAAGCGACGAATATATCAAGGACTACTACGCACTGAAGGCCATTTGGGAAGCCCTCGACGGCCCGCGCTGGTCCTATGCGGGCGAAAGCTACAACCCGGGAGCCAACTGGGACTTCAACAAGGACCCCGACCTGTGGGGCGCCCAACCGGGCGTGCAGCTCCACGACAACGGCCGCGTAGCGCGTCTGGACCTGAGCGGATTCGGATTCCGCGGCGACATGCCTGCGGCCATCGGCCAACTGACGGAAATGATCGAACTCTACTTAGGTACGCAGAACGACAAAAACTACTATGACCCGACGGAAGACCTGGCGACGAGCATGGCGAACCGTGCGCGCAACCGGATGGCCAACCACAAGGCATACTACGAAAAACACCACCCGGCGACGCAAATGTCGTGGCCCTGTGCCCTTGCCCTGCGCGAACACGACATCCACACGCCCTCGACGGCACTCTATGACGAGGGCTACACGGAAAACCAGATATTCGACACCCAGGGCAACCAACTCAACATCCGCCCGGCGGCCAACCTCCACGGCAAAATCTGCAACGGTCTCAAATCGCTGCCCAAGGAGATCGGCAACCTGAAGAAACTGGAAATCCTCAACATAGCCAACAGCGAAATCAAGGAACTGCCGGCCGAAATGATCCAGCTGGAGAGCTGCACCGACCTGGAACTCTACAACTGCCCGAAGATGGAACAATTCCCGCAAGTGCTGGCCGAAATGCCGAAACTTGTGTCGCTGAACATCTCGGAAAACAAACAATGGAGCGAACACGACCCGGACGGACTGGCCGCGGGCCTGGAAGCGATAGGCAACGGAAAATCGCAGAACGTACTGCAACTCTTCTACTGCCGCAACAACAACGTGACGGCCATACCGGACTCGTTCCGCAATCTGAAGAAACTGGGCGCGCTGGACATGTGCGAAAACAAAATCAGCAAACTGCCCGCGGGAGGTCTGGGAGAAGTGGCCCCGACGGAGATACGCCTGGACCACAATCTGATTGAAGAATTCCCGACGACGAACGGAAAATTCTGCCCGATGGAAGACATGGAGACCTTCTCGGCGACCTACAACAAACTGAAGGTATTCCCCAACATCTTCTCCTCGAAAGGCAAGTATGTGATAAAGACCGTAGACTTCTCCTACAACGAAATCGAAAAACTGCCGGACGACTTCAACGGAATTCTGGTCAACACGCTGACGCTGGCGAACAACAAGATAAAGGTATTCCCCAAGGAACTGCTGAGCGGAACGAACTCCTATGTGAGCTACATCATCCTGCGCGGAAACGGCATGACCGAGATACCGGAAGGCTCGTTCAAAGGCGAATTCGCGGCCTCGCTGGCCTCGCTGGACCTGACCTACAACCGACTGAAGGAACTGCCGAAGGACTTCACGGCCGAAGATCTGCCCTATCTGTACGGAGTGGACCTGTCGTACAACGCCTTTGCGTCGTTCCCCTACAAACCGCTCAACTCATCGGGACTGACGGTATTCGCCGTACGCGGACAACGCGACGACAACGGAGCCCGCTGCCTGCGCGAATGGCCGACGGGAATCTACAAACACACGGGACTGCGAGGGCTGTTTCTGGGGTCGAACGACCTGCGCAAGGTAGACGACAAGATTTCGTATCTGATCTACAACCTTGACATCAGCGACAACCCGAACATAGTATTCGATGCGTCGGACATCTGCATCTACTGGCGGAACGGAGCCTACATGCTTGTGTACGACAAGACGCAGAAGATCATCAACTGCGACGAAATGCTGCAATAAACAGAGCGACGAACATGAAACATCTGACATACATAAGCATCCTGCTCGGAACGATGGCCCTGGCCGCCTGTACCGACGACAAGACGAACGCCCCGTTCGGACCGGACAGCAAGGAAATAACCATCGGAGCCGACGGAGGAACCCGCACGGTCCGCATAGCGTCGGACGATGCGTGGATCGCCACGACCGACGCGCCGTGGATCACCGTATCGCCTGCCAACGGCCGCGGAACAACGACCTGCCAACTGCTCATCGACTCGGCGCTGGTGGAGACGCCGCGCCAGGGCGTCATCCGCTTTCAGAACCAACAATCGCGCGACAACCAGGAAATAACGGTGAAGCAAGACGGCTACGCCTATGCCATCACGCTGGAAGAACCGGAAATATCGGTCGAAAACTTCGCGACGCTGGACGAACGCTACTTCGACGTGAAGGTGAAAACCAACGTAGACTTCAATGTAGCCATCCCCGACACGACGGGCTGGCTCCAATATGACAGCTACAAGGTGAACATCGACCGCGGAATCCGCCCGCGCGAAGTGACCGTACGCTTCAAATGGAACATCAGCTCGATTCCGAGAATCCGCAAAGCCGAAATCTCGTTCCTGCCGAAAGGGAACGTGACGCTCGACCAACAGGACAAACTGCGCGTAGAACAGAAAGCGGCGGAGAAAATCAAAGAAAACACCCGCGAAGGCGACTCGGTGGCGCTGCTGGGCGTAAACCGCTCGCTGAACTCGTGGCGCAACGTATGGGACGCCTCCGAAAGCATGGACAACTGGGAAGGCGTGGTCCTGTGGGAAGAAAACATGGAAGGCTACACCCCTGAAAAAGCCGGACGTGTAAAATCGGCCTCTTTCTCGTTCTTCACCACCAAGGAAGGCATACCGTTTGAAATACAATACCTGACGGCGGCCGAAGAAATCACCTTCTTCAGCAACTCCAACACCCACATGCTGAGCCTGAACACGGGCGATGCGATTACGAAACTGCCGCAACTCAAACGCCTGACCATCTCGGGCTACGGATTGACGGAGCTGCACCCGGACTTCAAGAACCTGAAGAGCCTTGAATATCTGGACCTGAGCAGCAACTCCTTCCAGAAACTGCCCTCGATACTGACGAAAGAAAACATGCCCAAGCTGCATACGCTGATCATGAACGCCAATCAACGCAGCTTGGTTTACGACCTGAGCAACTCGGTGACGACCGACATCGGAGGTCTGATCGAAGAACCGGAATTCCCGCGCCATCTGCTTGAATGGGAACTCGACACGCTGAGGCTGTCGGTAAACTACCTGCAAGGCTCGCTCCCGTCGTTCGGCACGGCCGACGCACCACAGAACGGCTGGACGGAATTCTACACGGAAGCCGACATAGACAACTCGGCCAACGACAAAGGTGTGGACACGCTGCCGAGAAGCCTGATAGGCACTCCGAAAGTGATGGCCCGCACGAAATTCTTTGCCATCAACCTGAACCGCATGACCGGAGAACTGCCCTACTGGCTGCTCTACCACCCGGCGCTGAACTGGTGGGTGCCTGAAATCCTGATATTCAACCAGGAAGGAATCGACGCGAACGGCCGGACCGCCGGATTCAGCAACGAACCGGTCAACATGAACTACTACTATGATTTCTACCCGACGAAAACCCGGCCCTCGGACGAACGGGAAGAAACAAACACGACACGATGATGAAAAACACGCTATACGGAATGATGGCGGGCCTGCTGCTGGTGCTGGCGGCCTGCACGACCGACCCGCATACGGACCCGAACACGCAAGGCCCGGGAACACAACCGGCGACGGCGGGCGAACTGCTGGTCAAATTCGACCCCTATGTGAGCGAAATCCTGGAACGCGCGACGGCGAAAACCCGCAACGGCGAAGCCGCGACGCGCTCGGGAATCCTCACGGTAGACGAAGTGCTGGAGCTCGCGGGCGGCTATGAAATCGAACGCGTATTCCCGGTGAACGCACGCACCGAAGCGAAGACCCGGAATGCGGGCCTGCATCTGTGGTACGTAATCCGCTTCGACGGCGACCGCACGGAGAAAGAAGTGGCGGAACAACTCGCGCAACTGGGCGAAGTGCAGAAAGTGAGCCTGAACCACACGATCAAACGAGCCTACGACGCCAAGAAAAAAGCCAAGCCGCTGGACCTTGAAACCCTCCGCGCGATGGCGCTGAAGACCCGGGCGGCGGACTTCCCCTACAACGACCCGCAGCTGCCGGCCCAATGGCACCTGATAAACCATGGCGACCTGTTCCAGAAAGACGGCGTGAGCAAGTCGATAGCGGGAGCCGACGTACAATGCGAAGAAGCGTGGGACCTCTCGACGGGCGACCCGTCGATCATCGTCGCGATACTGGACGAAGGAGTATGTCTGACCCACCCCGACCTGAAAGAGAACCTGTGGGTGAACGAAGACGAAATCGAAAACTCCAACAAAGACAACGACGGCAACGGCTATGCGGGAGACCGCCACGGCTACAACTTTGTGACCGGCTCGGGCCGCATCACGTGGGACGACGCCTATGACACGGGCCACGGCTCGCATGTGGCAGGCGTAATAGCGGCCCGGAACAACAACGGCGAAGGCATCAGCTCGATAGCGGGCGGCACGGCCGAAAAACCGGGCGTGAAAATCATGAGCTGCCAGATATTCTCGGGCAACACGGAACCCAACGCCCTGGCGACGGTACGCGCAATCAAATACGCCGCCGACAACGGAGCCGTCATCCTGCAATGCAGCTGGGGCTACACCTCGGGCCTTGCCAACGGCTACGAATGGCAGCCGGCCTTCACGACCGAAGAACAATGGGCCGAAAACCGCCCCCTGGAACAAGAAGCCCTGGACTACTTCGTCCACAACGCGGGCTCGCCCAACGGCCCCATCGACGGAGGTCTGGCGATTTTTGCGGGCGGCAACGAAACCGCACCGATGGCGGGATTCCCGGGAGCGGCCGAAATGTGCATCGCCGTATCGGCCACGGCGGCCGACTACACCCCGGCTGTCTACACGAACTACGGCCCCGGCACCACGATAGCAGCCCCGGGCGGCGACCAAGACTACTACTATGAATACGGCGAGGGCGCAGACCGCGGAAAAACGGGCAGCGTACTGTCGGCGCTTCCCTACACCGTGAGCGAAAGCGGCTACGGCTACATGGAAGGCACCTCGATGGCCTGCCCCCATGTGTCGGGCGTAGCGGCGCTGGGCCTGTCGTATGCGTTCCAACTGCGCAAACATTTCACGGCCGAAGAATTCAAGCAGCTGCTCTACGAAACGGTGACCCCCATCGACCAATACATGACGGGCCGCAAGCTCTACTGCCGCTACACGACGGACTTGGGCACGGTACACCCCAGCCAGATGCTCCTCTCGGACTACCACAAACAAATGGGAGCCGGGCAAGTGAACGCCACGAAACTGCTGAACGCGATTAACGGCAAAGGCACGCAGGTGAAGTTCCCCAACCTTTATGTACCGCTGGACGGAAACGTGACGGTGACACCGGGCAACTACTTCATAAACGGCGAACAACTGACCTACACGGTGACCATCGACGACACGACGGTGGCGACGGCAACCGTAGAGGGCAACAAACTGGTTGTCAAAGGAACGAAAGCAGGCGCGACGACGGCGAAGATTGCTACGTCGAACGGCGAAACGCAGACTTTCCGCATCACGGTCCGCAAGGGCGCGAACGGCAACGGCTGGCTCTAAAAACGAAGATGCTCCGGAACGGCCGCATAATGTATCTGTGTCTGGCGACACTCTGGCTGGCACTGCCGGCGCAGCTGCAAGCCCAATGGGTGACGCACCTTACGCGGGAAAAACTGGACAGCCTGGCGAACCCGGCGACGGCGGCGGGCGGCGAGACGATGCGCTTCGACACGCGCCGAATCGAAACGCCCGAACTGCACGAAGACGGCACGCCGACGACCTACACCTACCGCTGGCACAACGACGGAAAAGAACCGCTGGTGGTGACGCGGATACAGACGAGCTGCGGCTGTGCGAAAGCGAAGCACGACAAACGCCCCGTACCGGCGGGCGGGCAAGGCGAAATAAAAGTAACCTACCACCCCAAAGGCCACCCGGGCGACTTCCAACGGAAGATATTCGTCTACACGCAACTTTCGGACACCCGGCCGACGGCCGTACTGGAACTGACGGGCCATGTGAAACCCTCGGCGCTGCCGACCCACGACTATGCCCATGCGATGGGCCCGCTGCTGCTGAAGCAACGGACGGTGCGGCTGGCAGGAGACCGGAAACAGACGGAACGGATAGAATGTCTCAATGCGGGCGAAAAACCGCTGAGACCGAGAGCCGACGGAGGACTGCTGCCGAAATACCTGACGTTCGGATGCGAACCGGAAATACTGGAACCCGGCAAAACGGGAGACCTGGTAATCCGACTCGACCCGGAACAAGCCCCGGAAACGCTGCCGGAACGGATTCCGATACTGCTTGAGGGACTGACGCTGCCGCCGAGCCAACGGATGCTTGAAGTAAGAATCGGAACGGGCACGGCGGAGTGAGCCGCGGGAAAGCGGTATCGAATGCCGACGAACCGAAACGGGAATGAAACCGGAAACAGATTCTTCGCTTCGCTCAGAATGACAAGGCTTTGAGCGACGAGACTTGCTCGAAATGGGAGACATGCGAATGAACGGCAGTCGAAGCGGGAAGAAGACGTTCAGACGAAGTTTGGTGCAGAAAGAGAGAATAGAATGACGGAACTCTGCCCGAAATGGCAAGGCTTCGTTTTGAATGACGACCCTCCGACGGACAATCGGGCACCTCACCGAAAACCGGACATCGGCCCCGGGCAAAAGGAAACGACAAAAACAAAAAACAGATAGAAGACAAATGAAAAATCTTTGGAAAATCGCCCTCCTCTCGCTGGCGCTGGCCATCTGCGGAGCCTGCAACGATGACGACGAGACAGACACCCCGCTGACACCCAATGCCAACAACATAGCAGGAACGTGGCAACTGACGCAATTCGACGGCGCGACGCTGGCCGAAGGGAGTTACGTCTATGTCGAATTCATCCGCAAGGATATGAAGTTCGAGATGTATCAGAACCTGGACAGCTTCCTGCCGCGCATACTAACGGGCGAATTCAACATCCTGGAAGAAGAAGGCCAAGGCACGGTTATCCGCGGCGAATATGACCACTCTGGGGGCGACTGGCAGCATGTCTACCGAATCGACGAATTCACGGCCGAACGGATGGTCTGGACGGCGGTGGACGACCCGCAAGATGTATCGGTATACGAACGGTGCGCGGGAATACCGGAAGACCTGGAATAACAAACGTCAACCGTCCATATACAAAACTTCATCCGGCATTTAAGAGGAAGCTCTCAACAAAATGCCGGATGAAGTTTTGACTATTTTACTTGGACTCTTACTCTGATTCAGGCTATCAATTCCACGTGATTGCCCTCCGGGGCGGCAATGGCACTTTCATAGTACCCGTCGTCCGTAAAATCTCGGTTTGCTCAAGATAGTGCAATCGTCCACCGCTCTTAATCGCTACTTGCTGTTTCCCTCCAGCCATTGAGCCCTGCGCAAATCGGGCAAATGCCTGATCGAAAAACTCTCGAAATCAGCGTCGAAACCGTCGCCGTCGGGGCTGGCTCCCATTACCCCGACCATGACAGGGCGATTGTCCTGCAACCAAGCGTTGCGCATCATTGCGTACTCCTTGTCATCAAAAGAATAGAAAATTTCCACCGCATCGAGCCTACGGACAGCCTTTATCCATACGAACGGCACGGGCTTGTCCAAAGGTATGATGCTCCAATCGCTTGTGCGATGAGTTACCACGGTGCTGAGGTTGTATTGCCCGTCCACGAACTCGATACCAGCCTTGATATAATTTTCGTGGTCGGTACGCAACATCAGCCCCGACTGGTCGAAACGGGTCTTATAGTCACCCGATATTTTCACCTTGACCTCAAATTCCCCGCCGCGCAAGGTGTACAAAAACGGGGCATCGTCCACGGTAAACCCATAATGGGATATGCGCCAGTAATCGGTTCGGGGAGTGACACGCATCGAAAGCGAACCCTCTTCGATTTCCCATTGTTCCGGCTCATTGAACCACTGCATTTTTTCCAATGACTGCGCCATGCAGGCGGCCGAAGCGGCAATCATCGCTCCGCTCAAAAACAACTTTTTCATTTCCAAATATTTAATAACACCCAAAGGACCCGGCAGGAATTTCCGGCAACCAACGAACCGGCCGAAATATCTATGTTCACGACGCTTTCAACCCTGGCTTCGGACGGCATTTTACTTTTCGCTTATGATGAATAACCATTCCCAATATTTATCTTTGCAAAGCTAAAGTATTGTTGCATACCATGCAATGATTACAAATAACCATTTTATTGCCGGCGAATGGACCCCAAAGATAGATTGAACAAGGAATTTTCCGCCCAGAACTTTGCGGCAAAACACCCCTATGCGGAAATGCTGGACCGATACAAGGAAATGGCTCGCAACTATGCGCGCATGGAAAATGCCGTTGCCGTATTGAGCGATTTACGCACCGATGCAAGCTACATCTATTACGGCGGATTTTCACGAATGCTGAGAACGGGCAAATGCGAAAAAGAAGGCGAAGTACCTTCCATCTGGGAAGAGGAAATCTTCAAACTTATTCATCCAGATGACCTGGCCGACAAACACTTGCAAGAACTCCGCTTTTTCCATTTTGTCAAACGCCAGCCCAAAAAGAAACGCAGCGACTATTATTTGACAAGCAAACTCCGCATGAAAAACGATACGAATAACTATATACCCGTACTGCATCGAATGTTCTATGTTCCTGCACCCTCCGACGAGACTTTGTGGCTGGCTTTATGCCTTTATAGCCCTCTGCCATTCGACATTCCATCCAAATGTCTGATAATCAATTCTGTCAATGGACAGACGACCGAACTGGGCAAACAACATGACACAAAAATACTGTCCGTCAGAGAAAAACAAGTTTTGAACCTCATAGACAAAGGTTCGACGAGCAAAGAAATAGCCGGAACGCTCTCTATCAGCATCCATACGGTCAGCCGGCATCGACAAGGGATTTTAGCCAAATTACAGGTGAAGAACTCCATCGAAGCCTGTCGGATAGCAAAAGATTTGAAACTGATATGACAGGCCGACAAAAAAAGGAAAGACTTCGCTGAAAGTCTTTCCTTAATATATAGGTATAAGCGCAACCGAATCAGAACGGCAAATCGTCGGGATCGTCGGCAGGCATGGACGGAGCCGGAGCAGGCTGGGGCTGAGGTGCGGCCTGCGGAGCGGTGGACTGAACCGGAGCCGCTGCGGCGGGAGCGGCCTGCGACTGAGTGTAGGGTGCGGACGCGGGAGCCTGCCCGTAAGAAGCGCTGTCGGAAGCGGAATTGTCGCTGCGCCGCCCGAGCAGATTCATGGTATCGGCGAGAATCTCGGTAGTGAACCGCTTGTTATTGTCCTTGTCCATCCAATCGCGGGTACGCAAACGCCCCTCGATATAAATCTGAGACCCCTTGTGGACGTAACGGTCGACGACGTCGGCCAAACCGCGCCACAAAGTGACGGTATGCCACTCGGTATGCTCGCGCGTCTCGTTGGCCTGGCGGTCGAAGAGCCGCTCGGTGGTGGCGAGCCGCAAACGGGCGACCTTGACACCGCCCTCCGTAGTACGGACCTCGGGGTCCATACCGACGTTACCGATAAGAATGACCTTATTGACCATGGCTACAACTCTTTAATCATACGACGGAACAATAACTGCATCTTGACCCCGGCCTTCTTGCCCTGCAACTGCACGTCCTCGTGGTCGCCGATCTCGTCGGAGAGCCCGCAATTGGTGATGACGGAGACACCGAAGACGGGGATGGACATGTGCCGGGCGACGATGACTTCGGGCACGGTGGACATACCGGCAGCATCGCCGCCGATGGCCTTGAAATAACGATACTCGGCCTGGGTCTCGAACGTAGGACCCGTGCCGCCGACGTAGACGCCGTACTGGAGCTTGATACCCTCCTGCTCGGCGATGGCGGTGGCGCGGGCGATGAGCCCCTTGTCGTAACAATTGTGCATATCGGGAAAACGCGGCCCGAGCTCGGCGAGGTTAGGCCCGATGAGAGGGTTGGGCATGAGGTTGATATGGTCGGTGATGACCATCAAATCGCCGACGCGGAACGAAGTGTTGATACCGCCGGAAGCGTTGGAGACGAACAACACGCGGATACCCAACTGCTGCATGACGCGCACGGGAAAAGTGACCTGCTGCATGGAATACCCCTCGTAAAAATGGAACCTGCCCTGCATGGCGACAACGCGCCGCCCCTCGAGCAAGCCGAAAATCATCCGCCCTTTGTGTCCCTCGACCGTGGAGACGGGAAAACCGGGAATCTGCTTGTAATCGAGCGAAAACCGAGCATCGATCTGCTCGGCGAAATCCCCGAGTCCGGTACCCAGAATAATCCCTGCCTCGGGCTGGAACCCGGAAGTCTGCTCCCGGATCCAAGCGGCTGTCTGTTTAATTTCCTCGAACATCTTCTTCTAACTTTTGGAGAAAATCCGTTGCCGAATCCTCTATGAATGAAATATTGATGGGCTGGTAATAAAGAGCGCAACGCACCTCGGACGGAATCTTGGCCCGGTTGACCAACTTGACGGCGTCTTTCTCGGTGGTGACGATGACGGCGCCGGGATGCTTGGCGAGCAACGACGCGAGCAACCGGATGTCGCGGACACGATAGACATGGTGGTCGTCGAGCGTGACCTCGGCGACGACCTTATAACGCTCGTGGAGCGTCTTGAGGAACGGCTCGGGGTTGCCGATACCGGACAAAGCAATAACCTTGCAACCCTGCGCCAAAGGCTCGCGCGAAGCCTCGTCGGCGAAAAGGGGCTGGGGAATGAAACTCTCGAAACGGGTATAGTAGACCTGCTGATAAGCGATCTGAATCAAGACCTTACGCAAGATACGCCTGTCGATGGGCGCCATCTTCTCGGGACACTTGGTGACGATGAAATAATGGGCCCGGTAAATCTGAGACGGCAAATCGCGCAGAGAACCGACGGGCAACATCCTATCGTGCTGGATAGGCCGCGTAGCGTCGATCATGAGGACGTTGATTTTAGGCTCGACGTAACGATGCTGGAACCCGTCGTCCATGACGATGAGGTCGACCTCGGGATGCTCGGAACGAATCCGCCGGATGGCCTCGGACCGCTTCTCGCAGACGACGACGACCGTATCGGGAAACTTGAGCTTGATCTGGAGCGGCTCGTCGCCGACCTCGCGGTAATGCGACGAAAGCGAAACCTCGCGGTAACCCTTGGTTTTACGCCCGTACCCGCGCGAGAGGAGCGCGATATTATGCTTCTGGGACATGTAGGCGATAATCATCTCGGCCATAGGGGTCTTGCCGGTACCGCCGACGGTGATGTTGCCGATGCAGATGATGGGGATGTCGAACCGCTCGCTTTTGAGGAAGCCCCAATCGAAGAGGCGGTGACGGAATGTCACCCCCATCTTGTAGAAAAAGGCTATCGGAGCAAGCAACGCTTTCGACATGGCAATCAACCGCAAGTATATGGAATTCCCAAAGATAACGAAATTTTTCGACCCTCCAAAATAAAACGCGAAAAACCCCGAATACGAGGGAAAACACGCCCGACCGAGAGACCGAGCCGGACCACGGAGCGGGCATGACGAAAAAAAACGGCACAAAGCGTTCCAAACGGGAATTTCGGAGCGGAAAGGAACATATCCGAACCCGGATACAGGAGGAAACAAATCGGGGAAAGGGAGGAACTACACAACAAAAAAGCCGCCCGCTTTTCGCGGACGGCCTACAAACAGACAAGAACTGCGGGAACTACTCCTCGGCAGTCTCCTCTTTCTTGGACTTCTTGGCGGGAGCCTTCTTGGCCTCGGCGGCCTCCATAGCGCTCTTGAGAGCGGCGAGACCGGCGATGTCGCCGAGCGTAGTTTTCTCGACAGAAGCGTTGATCTTCTTGACGGTCGACTTGGTAGCGTCGGCAGCGGCACGCTTTTCAGCCTTCTCGGCAGCGGCCTCGGCCTTACGCACGTCGTCGTAAGTACGCAAGTGCGACAGAGTGATACGCTTCGTAGCCTTGGAGAACTCAAGAATCTTGAACTCGATCTTGTCGCCGACCTTCGGCACGGAACCGTCCTCCTTGGTGAGCTGACGCGTGGGGCAGAAACCCTCGACGTTCTCGTCGAGCGAAACGACAGCACCCTTGTCGGTCATCTCGGTGATGGTACCCTCGTGTACGGAATCGAGCGGGAACTTGCTTTCGATACCGGCCCAGGGGTTCTCCTCCAACTGCTTGTGGCCCAACGACAGACGACGGTTGTCCTTGTCGATTTCGAGCACAACGACCTCGATGTCGGCACCCACCTGCGTGAACTCGCCGGGATGCTTGACCTTCTTGGTCCAAGAGAGGTCGGAAATATGGATCAGACCGTCGATGCCCTCCTCGATTTCGACGAAGACGCCGAAATTGGTGAAGTTGCGCACCTTGGCCGTGGTCTTGGTACCGACGGGATACTTGGTCTCGATTTCAGCCCACGGATCGGCCGAAAGCTGCTTGATACCGAGCGACATCTTGCGCTCGTCGCGGTCGAGCGTGAGGATGACGGCCTCGACCTCGTCGCCGACCTTCATGAACTCCTGAGCCGAACGCAGGTGCTGGCTCCACGACATTTCGGAAACGTGGATGAGACCCTCGACACCGGTGGCAATCTCGACGAAAGCACCGTAATCGGCCATGACAACGACCTTACCCTTGACCTTGTCACCGACCTTGAGGTTCTGGTCGAGCGCTTCCCAGGGGTGGGGCGTAAGCTGCTTGAGACCCAAGGCGATGCGCTTCTTGGCATCGTCGAAGTCGAGGATGACGACCTGAATCTTCTGGTCGAGAGCGACGACCTCTTCGGGATGGCTGACGCGGCCCCACGAAAGGTCGGTGATGTGGATCAGACCGTCGACACCGCCCAAATCGACGAAGACGCCGTAGGAAGTGATGTTCTTGACCGTACCCTCGAGAATCTGGCCCTTTTCGAGCTTGGACATGATGACCTGCTTCTGGGCCTCGAGCTCGGCCTCGATGAGCGCCTTATGCGACACGACGACGTTGCGGAACTCCTGGTTGATTTTGACGACCTTGAACTCCATGGTCTTGTCGACGTAGACATCGTAATCGCGGATGGGCTTGACGTCGATTTGCGAACCGGGCAGGAACGCCTCGATACCGAAGACATCGACGATCATACCGCCCTTGGTGCGGCACTTGATGTAACCTTTGATGATTTCGTCGTTCTCCAACGCCTCGTTGACGCGGTCCCACGACTTGAGCTGGCGCGCCTTCTTATGCGAAAGGGCCAGCTGACCGTTGCGGTCCTCGGCGGATTCGACGTAAACCTCGATTTTGTCACCGACCTTGAGGTCGGGATTGTAACGGAACTCGGAGACGGGGATGATAGCCTCGCTCTTGTAACCGACATTGACGATGACCTCGCGCTTGGAAAGGCCCGTTACCGTACCCTCGACGACCTCGCCCACGTTGACGTTGGACAAAGTCTTGTCATAAGCCGCGGCAATTTCGTCCTTGGACTGGCTGTAAACACCCAAATCGTTCTCGAATGCGTTCCAATCGAAATTCTCGTTGGCGGCCACGTTGTTGTTTGCTTCCATAGATGGAATGATGTGCGATACAATCGCTCGTTAAAAGGTTGATAATGTTATACATCCGCCGCTACGCGCACAAAGCGCCCGCGCGAAATGCCTGCAAAGATACGAAAAGCCGAGCGCAATGCCAAATTTATTTTGAGCATTGCCGAGGCGAAGTATCTTCGGCAAAGCCAAAATACGAAAAGCTGAGCGCAATGCCAAATTTATTTGAGCATTGCCGAGGCGAAGTATCTTCGGCAAAGCCAAAATACGAAAAGCCGAGCGCAATGCCAAATTTATTTGAGCATTGCCGAGGGGGGGGGTATCTAAGACGAATCAGAGTACGTACTTTCCCAAAAAAACCAAAATCAATCGGTCACAACGAGAATCTGCTGGCGCAAACGGTTGTCGGGACGCAACGGGCTGTCGTCCTCCAACTCGTCGATGAGGACGTCGGCGACCTCGTCGTCGAGAATGGCCCCGCCGTCATATTCGAGCCCCTGGTAATTCTTGAAAATATAATCGCTCGAAGCGAGCCTGTAAACCCTGCCCTCGCGCAGCTCGGGGAACCGCACGTCGAAAGCCCGGTCGGATTCGTCGACGAGGATGGTGTAAGGCGTGGTGAGAATCAAATCGAGCCGGTGCCCCTCGCGGGTGGGCTCGTTATATTTGGTGACGATCATGCGCCGAATCTGCTCGGGGGTCATCTTCATGGTGGCGATGCGGGTGCCGAAAGGCTCCAAATCGTAGATACGCGCCCGGCTGACGTCGCCCGCGGGAATGGCATCGAGCCGCACGCCGCCGACATGGTACACGCCTATGTCAGCGTCGGCCTCGTCGGCAACGGCTTCGGCCATCCAGTTGGCAAGCCCGGCCTTGTCGGCCCTGGCGGCGAAACTGCCGATAGACCTGTTAAGCTCGGCATCGGCGTAATAACCCTCGACTTGCGCGGCGAACGCGGCATCGGGCGCATAATCGTCCAGCGGCACCACGCGGAAATCAACGCTCTGGACCTTATGTCCCCGCAGCCGGACGGTGGAGACGCCGAGGTTCTTCAGATTCTTTCCGGTCTGTGTGAGCAAAGTACCGTTGATAAGCGTATCGAGAACGACATGAGTATGACCTCCTATAACCAGGTCGAACAACTGGGTCTTGCCGAGCAGCTCCATGTCGCGGTCGTCGCCCATGTGGGAAAGGAGAATCAGCACATCGACCTTGGGCCGCAGAATGGCGGCATACTTGACGGCTTCGGCCTGCGGGTCAGGAAAGGCGAGCCCGACGAACGACGAACGGTTGCCGGCAGGATGGCCGGGCCCCTCGTAATTGGTGACGGCGCCGATGACCCCGATACGGACCCCGCCGCGCCGGAAAACGGCATAGGGAGCGGGCTGGGGAAAAGTGAGGGTATCGGAGAAGATGTTGGCGCTGACGACCTCGAACTCCATACTGTCGAGCATCCGGCCGAGGTAAGCCTGCCCGTGGTCGAACTCATGGTTGCCGAACGTAGCAACGTCGTAATGCAGGCGGTTCATCAACTCGATGATAGGCTTGCCGGGAGCGGGAACCTTGTCGACGAAAGCGTTGCCGGTCCAACGGTCGCCCGCGTCGACGAGCAAAACCAAATCGGTCGTATCGCGGCATGCCTGGACGGCGGCGGCCAACAACGGGAAACGCTGGATTTTGGCGTGCATGTCGTTGGTAGAGAGGACGACGAGCGTCCGCTCGCGCGGAGCGCAAGCCGCCGCGAAAAAGAAGACCGCGAAAAAACACGAACGGAAGAAATGTCTCATATTTGCAGTATTGTGGTCAATATTGGTTTGCGATGGCCAAAATTACGAAATAATTTCTATCTTTACATGCTGTAACAATGAATAATCCGCACCTACCCATGGCCGACACCATCCGCATAGTCTGCGACAACCTCGGCGGCGAAACCAAAGTCGCGGCGGGCACCCCGCTCTCGGAACTGGCCGCACGCCTCGCCCCGGGCCGCCACCCGTTTCTGGCGGCCGAAGTGAACAACCGCATCAAGGAACTCGACTACCGGATATACACCCCGGTGACGGTGCGGTTCGTAGACGTCACGTCGTTCGCGGGCATAAGGGTCTACCAACGCACGGCGTGGTTCATCCTGCAAAAAGCCGTAGGCGACCTCTACCCGGGCCGGACGCTCCACATCCGCCACTCGCTGGGCCGCAGCGGATTCTACTGCGAAATCGAAGGCACGGACGAAATCGGGACGGAAGAAGCCGAAGCGCTGCGCCGCCGGATGCACGAAATCGTCAGGGCCGACCTGCCGATACGCCGCACGCGGGCCCTGACGACGGAAGTGCGCAACCGCTATGCCGAATCGGGCTACGCGGACAAAATAGAACTGCTGGACACGCGCCCGCGACTTTACAGCGAATACTACACGCTGGGCGAAACGGTGGGCTACTTCTACGGAGCGCTGGCCCCCTCGACGGGCTACATAGGCCTGTTCGGGATAGAACCCTACTACAACGGATTCTACCTGGCGCTGCCGCTCCGCACGGCCCCGGACCGCATACACACGGACTACTACCAGGAAAAGATGTTCGGCATATTCCGCGAATACCAATCGTGGGTGGAAATCATGGGCGTGCCGACCGTGGGAGCTGTGAACTCGAAAGTACTGGCGGGCGATGCGGGAGGCATGATCAAACTGGCCGAAGCGTTCCATGAACGCAAATTTGCGTGGGTGGCCGACGAAATCTACGAAGCGAACCTAAGGCGCGGAACGCGGATGGTACTGATTTCGGGCCCCTCGTCGAGCGGCAAGACGACCTCGGCCAAGCGGCTGGGCATCCAATTAGGCGTACTGGGACTGAAACCGGTGATGATTTCGCTGGACGACTACTTTGTGGAACGCGAAAAGACCCCGCGCGACGAAAACGGCGAATACGACTACGAAGCGCTGGAAGCCATCGACCTGGAACTCTTCAACGACCATCTGCGCCGTCTGATGGCGGGCGAGAGTATCGACATCCCGCGCTACGACTTCATCACGGGCAAGCGGACGAAACACGAAACGCCGCTGACGCTGGACGAGAGGTCGATACTGATTATCGAAGGCATACACGGACTGAACCCGCGGCTGACCCCCTCGATACCGGACGCGCAGAAATTCCGCATCTACATCTCGTGCTTCACGTCGGTGGCGATGGACAACCTGACGCGCATATCGACGACGGACAACCGCCTGCTGCGCCGCCTGGTCCGCGACCACGAACAACGCGGCGCCGACGCGCTGGCGACCCTGGGCCGCTGGGCGAGCGTGAGACGCGGCGAAGAAAAACACATATTCCCGTACCAAGAAAATGCGGACGTGATGCTCAACTCGTCGCTGTTCTACGAAATATCGGTCCTGCGCCCCTATGCGGAGAAGATGCTGCGCGAAGTACCGGACACGGTGGCGGAATACGACGAAGCACGGCGGATGCTGAAATTCCTGGACAACTTCATCCCGATACCGCCCGACGAAATCCCGCCGACGTCGATTCTGCGGGAATTCATCGGCGGGAGCAGCTTCAAATACTAAGCGAAACATGCAAAGCGAAAGGTGAAAAGTATGGCAAGCGCCGATGAAAGCCCTCCCACCTTTCACCTTTAACTTTTCACCTTGATTATGACATCAAACCCTTGCTAAAATATGTTCGACAATTTTTCCGCACGCCACATCGGCGTCAGCAATGAAAAGGAACTAAGCGAAATGCTCCGGACCATAGGAGTGAAGACGGTAGACGAACTGATCGGACAGGTCATACCCTCCTCGATCCGCCTGAAGAAACCGCTGGCCCTGCCCGAGGGGATGAGCGAATACGAATTTGCGGCCCACATCCGGGCGCTGGCCGACCGCAACCGCCCGCTGCGCTCGTTCATCGGCATGGGCTACTACCCGACGGCCGTGCCGGCGGCGATAACGCGCAACGTATTCGAGAACCCGGCATGGTACACCTCGTACACCCCCTATCAAGCGGAAATCTCGCAGGGCCGCCTGGAAGCGCTGCTGAACTTCCAGACCGCGGTCATCTCGCTGACGGGCATGGAAATCGGCAACTGCTCGCTGCTGGACGAAGGCACGGCGGCGGCCGAAGCGATGGCGATGATGTACTCGCTGCGCACGCGCGAAGCGGTGAAAGAAGGCCGCAACCAACTGTTCGTAGACCGCAACATATTCCCGCAGACGCTGGACCTGCTGCTGACGCGCAGCGAACCGTTCGGCATCGAACTGATCGTAGACGACTACGACCAATATGAATTCACGGGCCGCGAATTCGGCGCGATAATACAATACCCTGCGGCTGACGGTTCGCTGCGCGACTACACGGACTTCGCGGCGGCGGCCCATGCCAAGGGAGCGCTGGTGACGGCCGTGGCGGACCTGCTGGCGCTGGCGCTGCTGAAAGCCCCGGGCGAATGGGGCGCCGACATCGCGGTGGGCTCGGCCCAGAGACTGGGACTGCCGATGGGGCTGGGCGGCCCGGGTGCGGGCTACATGACCACGCGCGAAGCCTACAAGCGCAACATGCCGGGCCGGATAATCGGCGTATCGGTAGACCGCCTGGGCAACAAGGCCCTGCGCATGGCGCTCCAGATGCGCGAACAGCACATCAAACGCGAACGCGCGACGTCGAACATCTGCACGGCATCGGCGCTGATGGCCTCGATGGCGGGCTTCTACTGCGTGTACAACGGACCGGAGGGACTGCGCCGAGCGGCGGAAACGGCCCACCGGGCCGCGGTGACGGCAGCCCGGGCGCTGGAAGCGCTGGACTACAAACTGACGTCGCAGGAATTCTTCGACACGCTGGAAACGGAAGCGGAAGCGGCCGTAGTACAATCGCTGGCGCTGGAATGCGGCATCAACTTCTACTATCCGACGGAAGGAACGGTGCGCATGTCGTTCGACGAAGTGACGACGGCGGCGGAAATCGAGGAAGTGGTGCGCATCTTTGCCGCAGCCAAGGGCAAACGGGTCAAGGCGGTAAAACCCGCCACGGATAACGCCCTGCCGCCGACGCTGCGCCGCGCGACCGCCTATCTGCAAGAACCCGTCTTCAACAGCTACCGCTCGGAGAGCGCGCTGATGCGCTACATCAAGAAACTGGAACTGCGCGACATATCGCTGGCTAACTCGATGATTTCGCTGGGCTCGTGCACGATGAAACTCAACGCGGCGGCGCTGATGCAGCCGCTGTCGCTGGCGGGGTTCCAGAACATGCACCCATTTGCCCCGGCGGACCAAGCCGAGGGCTACATGCAGCTGATCCGCGAACTGGAACAAGACCTGGCGACGATAACGGGGCTGGCAGCCTGTTCGCTGCAACCCAACTCGGGCGCGGCAGGCGAATACGCGGGACTGATGGTCATCCGGGCCTACCACCAAAGCCGCGGCCAAGGCTACCGCAACATCGTACTCATACCGGCCTCGGCCCACGGCACGAACCCGGCGTCGGCGGCGATGGCGGGAATGAAAATCGTGACGGTAGCGTGCGACGAAAAAGGCAACATCGACGTAACGGACCTGGAAGCCAAGGCGAAAGAACACGCCTCGGAACTATGCGGCCTGATGGTGACCTACCCCTCGACCCACGGCGTATTCGAGAGCCGCATCCGCGACATCGTGGAAATCGTACACGATGCGGGCGGCCAAGTCTACATGGACGGGGCGAACATGAACGCGCAGGTGGGTCTGACGAACCCGGGCTACATAGGCGCAGACGTGTGCCACCTGAACCTGCACAAGACCTTTGCGATGCCCCACGGCGGCGGCGGACCGGGCGTAGGCCCGATCTGCGTGGCGGAACACCTGCGGACGTTCCTGCCCTCGCATCCGGTGATGCCGACGGGCGGCGAAGAAGGCATCACGGCGGTGGCGTCGGCCCCCTGGGGCTCGGCGATGCTGCTGCCGATCACCTACGGCTACATCCGGATGCTGGGCGGCGAAGGACTGCGCCGTGCGACGGAAATGGCCATCGTGAACGCGAACTACATGTCGTCGGCGCTGGCGCCCGAATACCGGACCTACTACACGGGCGAAACGGGCCGTGTGGGCCACGAAATGATCCTTGACCTGACGAACTTCAAGAAAGACTACAACATCGACTGCGGCGACATAGCCCACCGTCTGATGGACTACGGATTCCATGCCCCGACCCTCTCGTTCCCGGTACACGAGACGCTGATGGTGGAACCTACGGAATCGGAACCCAAGGCAGAGATGGACCGCTTCGTGGAAGCGCTGGTACGAATCAAACGCGAATGCGAAGCGGCGGCGGGCGAAGCGGACAACGTAGTGGTGAACGCTCCGCACACGGCCGAAGAACTGGCGGGCGACTGGACCCACCCCTACACGCGCGAAGAAGCGGCCTACCCGCTGGCGTGGGTGCGCGAAGCGAAATTCTATCCCCATGTGACGAAGATAGACAACGGCTACGGAGACCGGAACCTGTGCTGTGTGAATGTGGAATAAATTTTGAAAGCGGAGGAATTTGGACTACCTTTGCGACCTAAAAAACCGAAAAGCAATGAAAGCAGAACAAAACAAGATGGTCGGTGTAGACTACAAACTGACCGTAGACGGACAAATCGCCGACCAGTCGCGCCCGGGACAACCCCTCGAATTCATCTTCGGGACGGGGATGCTGCTGCCGAAATTCGAGGCGGCGATCGAAGGCAAGGAACCGGGCGAGAAAGTGACGTTCACGCTGGAACCCAAGGACGGATACGGCGAATACATGGCCGAAGCGGTAGTGGACCTGCCGAAAAACATATTCATGGTGGACGGAAAGGTAGCCGAAGACATCCTGTTCGAGGGCTCGCAGGTACCGATGAGCGACGCCCAGGGCAACCGCATGATGGGCGTGGTGAAAGAAGTGGGCGACGAAACGGTGAAGATGGACTTCAACCACCCGATGGCGGGCAAGACGCTGAACTTCGAGGTGGAAGTGGTGACCGTGCGCGACGTGACGCCCGAAGACCTGCAAGGCCACTGCTCGTGCGGCTCGTGCGGAGGAGACCACGACTGCGGCGGCGAATGCAGCCATGACGACTGCGGCTGCGGCGGCCACGAACACGACGGCCACTGCAACTGCCACTAAACACACGAAGACGGGCCGGAGCCCGAAAGAAAAAGATGAGAGGAAAAACCTTTCATCTTTTTTTATTGACGACGAATCGCTATATTTGCACGAATCAAACCACACGAATGTCCCGACTGAGAAAAATGACCGCGGCGGAAATCGCGGCAGCGAAAAAAAACGGCACGGCGGCCGAAGACTGGTCGCAAATCGCTGTAAGCGAAGGCTTCGACCCGGCGCAAGTAGAACGGAGCCGACTGGAAGGGCGTGTGGAAATCGGAGAGGGAGCCCGTATTGTCCGCTCGCGGGTGAAGAACTACCGGATAGGCCCGGGCACGCTGGTCGAAGACGTGACGGCGCTGGAATGCCGCCGCCGGACGACGTTCGGAAACGGAGTGAAAGTGGCGACGATGAACGAATGCGGCGGCCGGGCGGTAGCTATCTGCGACCGGCTGTCGGCGCAAACGGCCTACCTGCTGGCAGTCTACCGTCATCGGCCGAAACTTATAGAAACGCTGGAAAAAATCATCGGCGACTACGCCGAAACCCGGGCGTCGGAGACGGGCGAGACGGGCCGCGACTGCCGCATAAGAGGCGCCCGGTTCATCCGCGAAACCCGGCTGGGCGACGGCGTGGAAATAGACGGAGCGTCGATACTGGAAAACGGGACGCTGTGCGACGGAACGCGGATAGGCCCGGACGTGAAAGCCTACGACTTCATAGCGGCGGAAAACGCGCGAATAGACAACGGAACGACGCTGGAACGCTGCTTTGTGGGCGAAAGCTGCCGCCTCGACAAGGGATTCACGGCGGCGGAATCGCTGTTCTTCGCCAACTGCCACTGCGAAAACGGCGAAGCGGCGTCGATATTCGCAGGCCCCTACACGGTATCGCACCACAAATCGTCGCTGCTGATAGCGGGCATGTTCTCGTTCTTCAACGCGGGCAGCGGCTCGAACCAAAGCAACCACCTGTTCAAGAGCGGAGCCGTACACCAGGCGGTGCACCTGCGCGGCTGCAAATTTGCAAGCGGCGCCTATATCATGTCGCCCGCCATCGAAGGAGCCTTCACGATGGTCAAAGGAAACCACGCCGACCACCACGACACGGCGATATTCCCCTACTCCTACCTGATGGAAAAGGAGGGCCGCTCCCACCTGCTGCCGGGAGCCAACCTGACGAGCTACGGCACGGTGCGCGACCTGGAAAAATGGCCCGCCCGCGACCGCCGGACGGTAGGCCGCGACGTGATAAACTTTGAAGAACACAACCCCTGCGTGACGGGAACGATGCTGCGGGCCGTAGACACGCTCCACATGCTGCGCGACCAAGACCCGGCGGCGGGACAATACGCCTACGGCAAGACGGTGGTCCGCGCGACGGCCCTGCAACGCGGCATCAAACTCTATGACAAAGCCATCGTAGCGGCGCTGGGCGCGATGCTGGACGGCGGAACGTCCGACCCCCGCTACGACGGAACGGGCCGCTGGATAGACGTGGCGGGCCAATACATCACCAAACGCGAGACGGAAGCGATAGCGGACGACATAGAAACGGGCGCGCTGCGGACCCTGGAAGAAATCGACAACCGGTTCCGGGTATTCCATGTACACTATGGAACATACGCCCGCAGCTGGGCCGAACAGATCTATGCGTCGCTGCTGGGCCACACCCCCACGGCCGAAGAGATCCGGGAAGCCATCGAAGCGGGCCGCAACGCCCACGCCGCGATGCGCCGCACGACCGACGCCGACCGCGACCGCGACTGCTCCCTGGCGCTGGCGGTGAGCTACGGAGCCGACAGCGAAGACGAAACGGAAATCCGGGCGGACTACCGGGCGGTGAGAGGGCTGGAATAGGAAACGTTTGCGGTACGCCGAGCGCAGAACCGAACTTATTCGGACTGCCGTGACGGAAAAACCTGCGAAAATCGAACACAAAACAAAACGACGAAAATATGGAACCCGAAAGAATCAAGGTACTGATAATAGGCAGCGGCCCTGCGGGCTACACCGCGGCCATCTACACGTCGCGGGCCAACCTCGGACCGGTGCTCTACGAAGGCATCGAACCGGGCGGCCAACTGACGACGACGACCGAAGTGGAGAACTTCCCGGGCTATCCGGAGGGAGTGGACGGCAACCAGCTGATGGCCGACCTGCGCAAACAAGCCGAACGCTTCGGAACCGAAATCCGCACGGGCACGATAACGACGGCGGACCTGTCGTCGCGGCCGTTCCACATCGTAGTGGACGGGACGAAAGAAATCGAAGCCGAAAGCATCATCATAGCGACGGGCGCGACGGCGAAATACCTGGGGCTCCCCTCGGAGACGAAATACCGCGGCCAAGGGGTGAGCGCCTGCGCGACGTGCGACGGCTTTTTCTACCGCAAGAAAGACGTGGCGGTAGTGGGCGGCGGCGACACGGCCTGCGAAGAAGCGACCTACCTGGCGTCGCTCTGCCGCAAAGTCTACATGATAGTCCGCAAACCCTATCTGCGGGCCTCGAAAGCGATGCAGGAACGGGTATTCAACACCCCCAACATCGAAGTGCTCTTCGAGCACAACACAGCCGAAGTGCTGGGCGACGAAACGGGCGTGACGGGAGCCCTGCTGCGCAAGAACGACGGCACGGAGACGAAGATAGACATAGCGGGATTCTTCCTGGCGATAGGCCACCATCCGAACACGGAACTTTTTGCGGACCAGCTGGAACTGGATACCGAGGGATATATAAAGGTAGAAGCCGGAACGTCGAAGACGAACATCGAAGGAGTATTCGCGGCGGGCGACGTGAAAGACCCCCACTACCGCCAAGCCATCACGGCGGCGGGCTCGGGCTGTGTGGCGGCGCTGGACTGCGAACGGTTTCTGCTGAGATAAACACGACGGGTGAGCTTCGCAGTCACCATACTGGGGTCGTCGTCGGCCAAACCGACCGCCACGCGCCACCCGTCGGCGCAGGTGGTGAACATACACGAACAACACTACCTGGTCGATGCGGGCGAAGGGACCCAACAACAGATGGCGCGGGCGGGCATCAACCCGCTGAAACTGCGGGCCGTATTCATATCGCACCTGCACGGCGACCATGTGTACGGGCTGTTCCCGCTGCTCTCGACGCTGGGCCTCTATGGCCGCCGCACGCCGCTGCCGATTTATGCCCCGGCACCGCTGGGCGAAATACTGACCGCCCACCTGCGCTATTTCGACAGCGACCTGCCCTACGAAACGGAGTGGCACGAAGTACGGACGACGGAACACACGCTGCTGCTGGAAAACCGGACGCTCGAAGTGTGGAGCATTCCGCTGCGCCACCGGATAGCGACGGCGGGCTATCTGTTCCACGAGAAAACACCGCCGCTGAACGTCGACAAATTCAAGATTGCGAAATACGGCCTTACGATTGCGCAGATTGCGGCGGCGAAACGGGGCGAAGCGGTGACGCTCGACACGGGCGAGACGATTCCGAACGAAGAACTGACCTACCTGCCCTATCGACCGCGAACCTATGCCTATCTGTCGGACACGGCCTACTCGGCCAAGGCGGCGGAACTGGCGGCGGGAGCGGACCTGATGTACCACGAAGCGACCTATGCGGCGGCCGAACGCAAGACGGCCCGGCAACGGGGCCACTCGACGACGGAAGATGCGGCCAAAGCAGCGCTGCGGGCGGGAGCCGGACGGCTGATAATCGGCCACTACTCGTCGCGCTACAAGGACGAACAGATGCTGGTCGACGAAGCCCGCGAACTATTCCCGGAAACCTACCCAGCCGTCGAGGGAAGCACATTCACGATAGAAAAGAGACGCCCCGACAGCGGGGCTGACAGAAACCGATGACGAAAGCAGAGATACAACTGGTCCGGGCGCTGGCCGACAAACGGGGCCGGACGGAACACGGGCTGTTCGTAGCCGAGGGTGAGAAACTCGTAAGCGAACTGCGCGCCTCACGCCTGCAAATCCGCAAGATATTTGCGCTGGAAGGAGTGTTCGAGGGACCGGAAGTGGAGACGGTAAGCCCGCACGACATGGAACGGCTGTCGCTGCTGAAGACGGCCAACAACTCGCTGGCGCTGGTGGAGATACCCCGCCATGACCTCGGAACGGTACATGCAAACGAAGAACTGGTGCTGGCGCTGGACGAAGTACAGAACCCCGGCAATTTGGGGACCATCGTCCGGCTGGCGGACTGGTTCGGGATAACCGACATCGTCTGCTCGGAAAACTCGGCCGACTGCTTCAACCCCAAGGTGGTGCAGGCGACGATGGGGGCGATTCTGCGGGTACGGGTACACTACACGAACCTGCCGCAGTTCCTAAGCGAAGCAGCGAAACGGGGCACGGAAACCTACGGCACCTTCCTGGAGGGCGAAAACCTCTACGACACGCCGCTGACGCCGACGGGAATCATTGTGATGGGCAACGAAGGCCGCGGAGTAACGGAAGCGACGGCCCGGACGGTGACCCGCAAACTGTTCATCCCACCCTACCCGGCCGACCGCCGGGGCTCGGAATCGCTCAATGTGGCGATGGCGACGGGAGTGGTATGCGCCGAATTCAGAAGAAGAACCGCGAAACCGAAACAGACTTAGATTCTTCGCTGCGCTCAAAATGACACGCACAGGCCAAGGCTGTGCCGGGATGAGAAAACCAACGCGAAAACAATCGATAAATTTGGCATTGCGAGCGGGTTATCGTATATTTGTTGAGAAAAACGAACGACCATGTCGGAACACAAACTCAAGATAGGAATCACCCAGGGCGACCCGAACGGAATCGGCTGGGAAATCATACTCAAAGCGCTGGCGGACACCCGCATGACCGAAGTCTGCACTCCGGTCGTCTACGGCTCGGCCAAAGCGGCGGACTACTACCGCAAGACGCTGGCGGAACCGACCGAGACGACGTTTCACGCGGTTGCATCGGCCCATGAAGCCCGCCGCGGCAAAATCAGCATAGTGGACTGCGGAGAAACGGAACGCATAGAACCGGGGCAGGCGACGCCCGAAGCAGGCCGGGCAGCAGTGGAAGCACTGCGCCGTGCGATGCAAGACCTCAAGGACGGCTATCTGGACGCCTTGGTGACAGCGCCGTTCGACAAGGAGACGGTACAGAGCGACGAATTCCGCCACACGGGCCACACGGAATATCTGGGTGCCGAACTGGGCGGGGAACCGCTGATGATCATGTGCAGCGAAATACTGCGCATCGGACTGGTGACCAAGCACATCCCGGTCTCGGAAATCAGCCGCAACATCACGAAAGAAAAAATCGTCCGCGACCTGGAGACGATGCGCCGCACGCTTATCGAAGATTTCGGGATAGTAGAACCCCGGATAGCGGTCATGGCGCTGAACCCCCATGCGGGAGACGGCGGTCTGCTGGGCACGGAAGAGACGGAAATCATCAAACCGGCGATAGTAGAAGCCTATGGCAAAGGGATATTGGCGTTCGGCCCGTTTGCGGCCGACGGTCTGTTTGCGGGAGGCGGCTACACACGCTATGACGGCATCTTGGCGATGTACCACGACCAAGGGCTGGCGCCGTTCAAGAGCCTGTCGCCGGACGGAGTGAACTTCACGGCGGGCCTTGGAGCGATCCGCACGTCGCCTGACCACGGAACAGCGTTCGACATAGCGGGACAAGACAAAGCCGACCCGCAGTCGATGCGCAACGCGATTTACACGGCCATCGACATCACAGAACACCGCCGAGCCTGGGCTGCCTGGACGGCGAACCCGCTGCCCCATGCGGAACGCGAACGCGGCCACCGCGACAACCCGGGGCGGGAAACGGGCCGGGCGGAACGCGAAGAATAAGACGCTACATGTTCGGGCGATGCTAAGAAGAAAAGCAGCGCGAACATGAACGATTCAAAAAACCGAACCGAATTCAAGCCCAACCGAGACGAGAAAAAGCGCGCGAACGTGCCCGAAATCGGAAGAATATTATAACTTTGCAACGTAAAAACGGACAACCCAAGGCGTATTCCGTCTCGTAATTGTGGAAGCGCCGACGGCCCGAAACCAAACCGATACGAAAATGATCAAAATCACCTTTCCCGACGGCTCGGCACGCGAGTACGAAAAGGGAACGACGGCCTACCGAATCGCGGAGAGCATCAGCCCTCGTTTAGCTGCCGACTCTCTGGCCGCCTCGGTAAACGGCGCGACGGTCGACATGACGCGCCTGATCGAAGAAGACGCTTCGGTCCGATTCTACAAATGGGACGACGCCGAAGGCAAACACGCATTCTGGCACACGTCGTCGCACCTGCTGGCCGAAGCGCTGGAAGCCCTCTATCCGGGCATCAAATTCGGCATAGGCCCGGCCATCGAAAACGGCTTCTACTACGACGTGGACAGCCCGGTGCCGATAACGGAAGCCGACCTGGAAAAGATAGAACAAAAGATGCAGGAACTTGCGCGCAACAAGGAAGAACTGGTGCGCCGCGAAGTCCCGAAAGCCGAAGCCCTGAAAAACTTCACGGCAAAAGGCGACCCCTATAAAGTCGAACTGATAACCGACCTGGAAGACGGCACGATTTCGTTCTACACGAACGGCTCGTTCACCGACCTGTGCCGCGGCCCGCACATCCCGAACACGGGCTACATCAAGGCGATAAAGCTGACCTCGGTGGCGGGAGCCTACTGGCGCGGAAACGAAAAGAACAAGATGCTGACCCGCATCTACGGCATTGCGTTCCCGAAGAAGTCGATGCTGGACGAATACCTTGCGATGATGGAGGAAGCGAAGAAACGCGACCACCGCAAACTGGGCAAGGACCTGGAACTGTTCACGTTCTCGCAACGGGTGGGCCAAGGCCTGCCGCTGTGGCTGCCGAAAGGAGCCGCCCTGCGCGACCGTCTGGAACAATTCCTGCGCGGAGTACAGAAAGAATACGGCTACCAGCAAGTAATCACGCCGCACATCGGAAACAAGGAACTCTATGTGACGTCGGGCCACTACGCGAAATACGGCAAGGACTCGTTCCAACCGATTCATACCCCGATTGAGGGCGAAGAATACCTGCTCAAACCGATGAACTGCCCGCACCACTGCGAAATCTACCGCTCGAAACCCCGCTCGTACAAGGAACTGCCTGTGAGACTGGCGGAATTCGGAACGGTATACCGCTATGAACAATCGGGCGAACTGCACGGACTGACGCGCGTACGCGGATTCACGCAAGACGATGCGCACCTGTTCGTACGGCCGGACCAACTGCTGGAAGAATTCGAGCGCGTAATCGACATTGTACTCTACATATTCAAGACGCTGAAATTCGACAACTATACGGCACAGATTTCGCTGCGCGACCCGAACAACACGGAAAAATACATCGGATCGGACGAAAACTGGGAAAAAGCCGAATCGGCGATCATGCAAGCGACCAAGGAAAAAGGACTGAACACGGTAGTGGAATACGGCGAAGCTGCTTTCTACGGCCCGAAACTGGACTTCATGGTCAAAGACGCCATAGGCCGCAAATGGCAGCTGGGCACGATTCAGGTAGACTACAACCTGCCGGAACGCTTCGACCTGACGTACAAGGGAGCGGACGACAAACTACATCGCCCGATTATGATTCACCGTGCGCCGTTCGGCTCGATGGAACGCTTCGTAGCCGTACTGCTGGAACACACGGGCGGCAAATTCCCGCTGTGGCTGTCACCGGACCAAGTGGTGGTACTGCCGATTTCGGAGAAGTTCAACGACTACGCGCAAAAGGTAACCGACTATCTGAACGCACACGACATCCGTGCGCAGATAGACGACCGCAACGAAAAAATCGGCCGCAAAATCCGCGACAACGAACTTAAACGAATCCCCTATCTACTGATTGTAGGCGAAAAAGAAGCGGCGGAAAACCTGGTATCGGTCCGTGCCCAAGGCGAAGGAGACCAAGGCCAGATGCCGCTGGAAACCTTCAAAGACCGCATAACCGACCAGGTGAAAGCGGAAATGGAAGCCAACAAACTGAAGAGAGAATAACGGAAGCGGCGAAAACCGCGGCCCATTGTAACACAAACCAAAAACACATACAACTATCGCAGCACCGAAACCGTTCCCGCCGAGGCCGTTCAACCCCGGGAACAACCGACCGAAACCGGCAATGGGCGGACGCCGTCCGCCTGTCAAGGAAAATCCCCACCGCATCAACTCGGAGATAACAGCCCCCGAAGTACGTGTGGTAGGCGAAAACATCGAACAACCGCAAGTCCTTCCGCTCCGCGAAGCCCTGCGCCTTGCGGACGAAATGGAATTGGACCTGATCGAAATTTCGCCCAAAGCCGACCCTCCCGTCTGCCGGATTGCCGACTATCAGAAATTCCTGTATCAACAAAAAAAGAAAGCCAAGGAACTGAAAGCCAATCAGGTGAAAGTTACAATCAAGGAAATCCGGTTCGGACCCCAAACCGATGACCATGACTACAACTTCAAACTGAAACACGCGACGAACTTTCTGAAGGAAGGCTCGAAAGTCAAGGCCTATGTATTCTTCCGCGGCCGCTCAATCGTATTCAAGGAACAAGGCGAAATCCTGCTGCTGCGCTTTGCCACCGACCTTGAAGATGTAGCCAAAGTAGAGATGATGCCCAAACTGGACGGCAAGAAGATGAACATGATGCTTGCCCCGAAAGGAAAGAAATAACACCCTTTCGACAACTGCAACGTATGAGAAATTCATAATCGGAGAATCGTGCCGATTATGAATTTCTTGTATCTTTGCAAAACGACATACCGCCTGCGCGCTCTACCTGCAAAAACGCTCCGCATGTACACCCCACCGTTCAAAATAACCACCCGAGCCATCAACCTCATTGCCGAAATATCGGCGATGGTGGAACGGTTTGCTATCCGGATGGAACAGGACGATGCACTGCTATTGCGGAAAATCAACCGCATCAAGACGATTCAAGGCTCGCTGGCCATTGAAGGAAACACGCTTACAGAAAGCCAGATAACCGACATCATAGACGGGAAACACGTTGTAGCACCGATTCGCGAAATCCAAGAAGTAAGGAACGCCATCAAAACCTACAACCTCTACTCGCGGCTCGACCCCTACTCGGTGAAAGACCTACTGCGAGCGCACGGAGTAATGATGGAAGCCCTGGCCGACGATGCGGGGCATTTCCGCAAAAGCGGCGTCGGAGTATTCGCCGGAGCGAAAGCGATTCACATAGCACCGCCTGCAAACCGAGTTCCGACGCTGATTGCCGACCTGTTCGAGTGGCTGAAAAAAGCGGATGACCACCTACTGATTAAAAGCTGCGTATTTCATTACGAATTCGAGTTCATCCACCCGTTCAGCGACGGAAACGGACGAACCGGAAGACTATGGCAATCGCTGATATTGGGCCAACTACATCCTGTATTCGAGCACCTGCCTATCGAAAACATGGTATACGCCAACCAACAAGGCTACTACGATGCCATCAACCGTAGCTCGGCCGAAGCCAACAGCGGAATCTTCATAGACTTCATGCTGGAAGAAATATTCAAGACGCTGAAAAAGAGACAAGGCAAACCCCTGGATGAAACATCGTATCCCATTGACGCCGATATACCCAAATTGGAAGTTCACGATATAGTCCATGAATTCAATCATGATATTCCTATAATAACCAGATACCCCCAAGAAGGACAAGAAAACACCCAAGAAACAAAACATATCACCCAAGAAAAAGAAATAAACACCCGAGAAATTAATAACTTCACCCAAGAAAACCCAAGAAACACCCAAGAAAAGATACTGACGGCGATACGAAATAACCCAAGAATAACCCGCCGAGAACTTGCCGTACTACTGAACCGCACCGAAGACAGCATCAAATACCAACTGCTGAAACTGACCCGACAAAGAATCATCAAACATGTCGGAGCAACCAAAGCAGGCGAATGGCAGATTCTAAAAGAAAACCATCGATGAACAACGCGTGCGAAATATTCGACATAAAGACCGAACGAGAATTTGAACGCGCGGCGCTGGAACTATTCCGGAAACAAGCGGAAAAATGCCCGCCCTATCGGGAATATCTGTCACTGATAGGAGTAAATCCTGAGGAAGTAGACGAATACGGAAAGATACCGCATCTGCCGATAGAACTATTCAAGACCCACGACGTCTACTGCGGAGACGACGAACCGGAGGCGGTTTTCACGTCGAGCGCGACGACGGGAATGACCCCGTCACGCCATCCGATGCACTCACTGGCCCACTACGAACGAACATTCCGCACGGCATTCCGGACGTTCTATGGCGAACCGTCGCGCTGGAGCCTGTACGCGCTGCTACCGAACTACCTGCGCCGCCAAGGCTCATCGCTGGTCTACATGGCCGACCGATTGATAAGAGAATGCGGCTCGGGCGGCTTCTATTTAGACGACTGCGACCGTCTGCTGCACGACATGGCTACCGACCCGAAACCGAAAATCCTGCTGGGAGTGAGCTATGCACTATGGGACCTTGCCGAAAAATATGCACCGAAACTACCCGACACGATAATTATGGAAACGGGCGGAATGAAAGGCTACCGCGAAGAACTGCCCAAAGAAGAATTCCACAAGATACTCTGCACGGCATTCGGCGTGCAAGAAATCCACTCGGAATACGGGATGGCGGAACTCACCTCGCAAGCCTACTCCGAGGGCGGGAACCGCTTCCGCTGTCCAGCATGGATGCGGGTAACGGCCCGCGACATCAACGACCCGCGCGACCTGCTGCCTGCCGGCACTCGCGGAGGACTGAACGTAACCGACCTGGCCAACCGCTGGTCGTGCGCATTTATCGAAACACAGGACGCAGGACGCGTATTTCCCGACAGCTCGTTCGAGGTGGAAGGCCGCATCGACCATGCGGAAATCCGCGGCTGCAACCTGTTAGTACAATAAACCGATGAAAACCGTAGCATTCGTACCCATCCGCCTGAACAGCCAACGTGTCGAGGGCAAGAACCTGCGACGATTAGGCGGCGAACCGCTGATGTGCCACATCCTTGAAACGCTGCTCCGCACGGAACGGATCGACGAAGTGTACGTTTATTGCAGCAACGAAGAAATCCGCCCGCTGCTGCCGGAGGGAGTGAAGTTGCTGCGACGCGCCGAAGAACTGGACCGCGACACGACGCTGGGCCGCGAAATATACGACGCCTTTACGGCCGAAGTGGAAGCCGACTACTATGTACTGGCCCACGCGACCTCGCCTTTCATCCGCCCGAAGACGATAGACGACGCGCTGGAAAAAGTACTTACGGGCGCTTTCGATTCGGCATTCAGCGTAGAAAAGATACAGACGTTCGCATGGTACGAAGGCCGACCGCTGAACTACTCGCCGGACAACGTACCCCGCACGCAGACCCTCGAACCGGTCTACATAGAGACGAGCGCGTTTTTCATCTTTCCGCGCGAACTATGGTGCGAACGGCATCGGCGCATAGGCGACCACCCCTACATGGCGGTGGTGGACCGCATCGAAGGGCTGGACATCGACTACCCGGAAGATTTTGCGATGGCCGAAGTAATTGCGGCAGCGAGAGGAATAGGTTAGGTAAAAATCAACGGAATGAAACACACGCAGCGGGCCACCTTGGGCGGCAAACTGAGCGCCGTGCTGGTTGCGGCGGGGAGCTCGGTCGGGCTGGGCAACATCTGGCGCTTTCCCTACGTAGCGGGAGACAACGGCGGCGGCGCCTTTCTGGCGATATACATCCTGTGCGTACTGATAATAGGACTGCCGCTGATGATTGCCGAATTCTCGGTAGGCCGCGCGTCGCACAAAAACGCCGTAGGCGCCTATCGTGCACTCGACCGCAAATGGAGCTTCCTGGGCTACAACGGAGTACTGGCGGCATTCCTGATTCTGGGCTTTTATTTTGTGGTCTCGGGCTGGACGGCGGAATACATGGTCCACTCAGTGACGGGCGAACTGGCCCGCTACACCACGGCCGAAGAATACACGGCCATGTTCGAGCGGTTCATCGGCAGCCCGTGGCGACCGCTGCTCTACACATCGGTGTTCATCCTGGCGACCCACTTCATCATCGCGCTGGGAGTACAAAAGGGAATCGAGCGCTCGGCCAAAGTACTGATGCCGCTGCTTTTCGTCATCTTGGTTGCGCTGGCCATCCACTCGCTGCTGATGCCCAACGGAGCCGAGGGGCTGAAATTCTTCTTGAAACCCGACTTCTCGAAAATTGGCCCGGCAACCGTACTGACAGCCTTGGGACAAGCGTTCTTCTCGCTTTCCATCGGCATCGGAACGATGGTGACCTATGCGTCGTACTTCAAGCCCGAAACCAACCTGCGGCACACGGCCCTCAACGTGACGATACTGGACACGCTGGTCGCTCTGCTGGCGGGAATCGTCATCTTCCCGGCCGTCTTCAGCGTGGGCATCGAACCCTCGTCAGGGCCGTCGCTGGTCTTCATCACCCTGCCGGGAATCTTCAATGGGATGCCGTGGAGCATGGTCTGGTCGTCGGTTTTCTTCCTGCTGCTGGTCGTAGCGGCCCTCACGTCGACGATTTCGCTGCACGAAGTCATCACGGCCTACATGCACGAAGAATGGCGCCTGAGCCGCAAAGCCGCGGCATGGGTCACGACGGGAGCCACGATGGTATTGGCAGCCTTGGCATCGCTGTCGCTGGGCGTGCTGAACGGCTGGAAAATCTGCGGGCTGAACCTTTTCGATTCGCTGGACTATCTGACGGCCAACATCCTGCTCCCGGCAGGCGGATTCTTCACCTGCATATTTGTCGGCTGGCGGCTCGATCGCAAAGTGCTCGAAGCACAGGTCACCAACGACGGACACTTGCCGTTCCGCATCCGGAAAGTCTTCGTTTTCCTGCTGCGCTATCTCTGCCCGGCGGTACTGCTGCTTGTCTTCCTGGATAACTTGGGAGCATTCTGAGCCGAACACAAAAAAGAGTTGCCTGCTTACAGACAACTCTTTTTTAATTGGGAAATCCGGACCGTCTAATTGATGTTGCGGCGGTCGGGCTCGCGGTCGGGCGAAGCGGCATCCATCTCGACCTGCAACTTCACCATATTGATAGCCGTAGCGGCGGCTTCGTCGCCCTTGTTGCCCAAACGACCGCCGCAACGGTCGAGGGCCTGCTGCATGTCGTTGACGGTCAGCACGCCGAACGCGACGGGCATGTTCCACTGCAACTGCAACTGCGTGATGCCCTGCGTGACGCCCTGGCAGATGAAATCGAAATGACGCGTATCGCCCTGCACGACGCACCCGAGCACGATGACAGCGTCGACATCGGTATACTCGGCGAAGAACTGGGCACCCAACGCCAGCTCGAACGTACCGGGAACGTACTTGATCTGAATGTTCAGATCGGAACACCCGGCGGCCCGCAAGGTACGCACAGCACCTTCCAGCAAGGCCTCTGTGACCTCGCGGTTCCATTCGGCCACCACGATGCCGAAGCGCATGTCGGCGGCCGACGGCAGCGGAGCGTCGAATTTGGAAAGGTTATGATTCCGGGTTGCCATCCGCAGTTCAGTTTACGCCGCCCAACAGCTTCTCGGCCTGGCTGGCCTCCATAGACATGGGATAATCGGTCAAGATGCGCTCGCAAAGAGCGGCGGCCTGCTTGCGGTTGCCGGCAGCCTGCTCGGCCAACGCCTGCTTGTAGAGGTACAGGGGTGCCGTCAAATTGTTGTCCGAAGCCTTGGCGGCCTTGGCGAACAGCTTGGCAGCCTTGGCATAGGCCTGCTGCTCGACAGCGACATCGCCCTGCAAACCGAGGTTCTGCGCGTTGATGATTTGCCCGGGCAGCCCCTTGACGGGCGAGAACTTGGCCAGGTAAGCGGCGGCGTTCTCCAAATCGCCCATGTGCAGGTAGCAGATACCGGCGTAGTGCTTGGCGAGGTTGCCCGCCGGAGTGGCCCCGTAACGCTCGATGACCTCAAGGAATCCTGCGCCGCTGTCATCGCCCAAAAGCGCCAGCTCGTAATCGGGCGTCTCCTGCTCGAAACGGTTCTGCGCCTCGGCGATCAAGGCCGCTGCCTTCTCGGCACGCGGAGCGACGACAAGCGCCCGGTAACCGAAGACCAGCGCCGCCACGACGAACAGCGCGAGAATCAGATAAGACATCGTCCGGCCGTGCTTCTCGAGGAAGAACTCGGTCCGGTTCATTGCTTCGCCGAGCGATTCCTGCCCGGCAGTCTGCTGATTTGCCATAATGTATGCTATTGTTAGTTCGTAATCCGTGCGAAGCGGCGACGGGCCGCAGCAATCCGGACAAAGATACGAAACTATTCACAATGTACAAGGCCGTGTCGGGGATTTTTTGTAACTTCGCCCCACGAAACACCGCCATTCCCATGCGTCTGAAAAAACTATCGCTGCTCCACTTCAAGAACATCGCCCGGCAGGAACTGGAATTCTGCCGCGGGGTGAACTGCTTAGTGGGCGACAACGGCGCGGGCAAGACCAACGTGATGGATGCGATATACTACCTGTCGATGTGCAAGTCGTCGCTGCCGATGACCGACACGCAGAGTATCCGGCACGGCGAAGAGGGCTTCCTGGTCGAGGGCCAGTACGTCTCGGACGAGGAGAAGAACGAACGCATCGTCTGCTCTTTCACACGCAAGGGAGGCAAGGTGCTCAAACGCAACGGCAAGGAATACGAACGGCTGGCCGACCATGTGGGGCTGGTGCCTGCGGTCATCGTTTCGCCTGCGGACAACGCGCTTATCAGCGATGCGGCCGAAGAACGGCGCCGCTACCTGAACGCCTGCATCTCGCAACTGGACCGCCCCTACCTGGCGAACGTCATGCGCTATAACGCAGTATTGGCCGAGCGCAACCGACTGCTGAAGATGCAGCCCGACGAAACGATGCTGGCGATTTACGACAACCAGCTGACCGACTACGGCACGAAGATACACGCCGCGCGCCAAGCCTTTGCCGAACGGCTGCAACCCGTAGTGGCGGAGTACTACCGCATCCTCTCGGGCGACCGCGAAGAAGTGGAACTGCACTACAAATCGGAGCTCGGCGAACGGCCTTTCGATGAAATCCTGCGTGCGGCCCGCCAAAAAGACCTGGCGAACGAATACACGACCTCGGGCATCCACCGCGACGACCTGACGCTGCGCATCGGCGGCTATCCGCTGCGCAAATACGGCTCGCAGGGGCAGCAGAAATCGTTTCTTATCGCGCTCAAACTGGCTCAATACGCCGTAGTGGCCGAAGCGTGCGGCGAAAAACCGATTCTGCTGCTGGACGACCTGTTCGACAAGCTGGACGCAGGACGGGTGGAACAACTTATCCGCCTGGTGTCGGACGAAGCGTTCGGCCAGATATTCATCACCGACTGCAACCCGACGCGGCTGAAATCCATCCTCGACGAAGCAGGCGGCGAATATGCGCTGTTCACCGTAGCAAACGGCGAAATCGCATCGGAACACGGCCCGACGAACGAAGCTCCCGACGAAGCATGAGACGCACGAAAACCATGCTGATGGGCGACCTGCTGGAAGAATTCTTCCGCCGCCCCCATATAGCGGCCAAGGTAGCCGAGGGAAAACTGCCCGATATCTGGCGCGCCATCGTGGGCGACCGGACCGCCGACCTGACGACCGAACTGCGGCTCGAAAGGCATATCCTGCACGTGCGCATCCAATCGAGCGTCCTGCGGCAGGAACTGTTCTACCAACGCGAAGCCCTGCAAGAAGAAATCAACCACCGCTCAGGCATACGGATTGTCCATGCGGTAATTATCCGCTGACCCGAAAAGGGGCTGTCTGCGATTTGTCAGACAGCCCCTTTTTCATAATCCGGCAGCAAGCGGCATCAACCGCACTTGGAATAACCGCACGACATGCAGGTGAGACACCCGTTCTGGTAGGCCATATTCTCCTGCCCGCAGGAAGGACACTTGCCCTTGGACTTGGTACCGTCGGCGATATACTGCTTGATTGCCCGGCAGACGCCCGTTTTCCACGTATTGATGGACTCGCTGTCGAGGTGCAGCGACTCGATGAGCGACACGGTTTTCTCGATGGGCATGCCGTGACGCAGAACCCCCGAAATGAGCTTGGCGTAATTCCAGAACTCCTCGTCGAAGAGACGCGAGATGCCGCCGATGGTGTTGGTGTAACCGTAACGGTCCTTATACTGGAAGTCGTAGCGCTTGGAACCGTCCTCCTCGCGCACCTTGATGATGAAACCCTTGGTAATCTTACGCGGAATGTACATGGCGTCCTCCTCGATCTTGCCGGTGAAGACCTCGTAAGGCCGGCCGTCCTGCAAACCGACGAACGCAATCCAATCCTCGGAACCGTTCTTGAACCGCACGATGTCGGCGGGAATCGACTTGGGACGTTTGGGCGCCTGTCCGGGGTGCTCCTCGCACTTGCGCTTGGACTTGGCCCCTTTCTCAATCAACACGCCCTCGCGGCATCCGTCGCGGTAGACAGTGACGCCCTTGCAGCCGCACTCCCACGCGGTCCGGTAGACGTCGGCAACCAACGCCTCGGAGACATTGTTGGGCAGGTTGACAGTGACGGAAATCGAATGGTCGACCCACTTCTGGATGGCGCCCTGCATCTTGACCTTGGCCACCCAGTCGATGTCGTTGGCCGTGGCCTTGTGGTAAGGCGATGCCTCGACCCACTTCTGCAACTCGCTGTCGGAAATGGAAGCGAGCTTCGAGGTGTCGTAGCCGTTGGCTTCGAGCCACTTGACGAAATTGTGGTGGTAGACGTTGTACTCCTGGAACTTTTCGCCCGTTTCGTCCTCGAAATCGACGTGCGTGTCGTGGTCCGAGGGATTGATCTTGCGGCGCCGCTTGTAGACGGTGCGGAACACGGGCTCGATGCCGGAAGTGGTCTGCGACATGAGCGACGTGGTACCCGTAGGAGCGATGGTCAGCATGGCGATGTTGCGGCGCCCCTTGTCGACCATCTCGGCGTAAAGCTCGGGGTCGGCCTCGCGGATGCGGGCAATCATGGGGTTGTTCTTCTCCTTGGCGGCATCGTAGACAGCGAACGGACCACGCTCTCCGGCCATCTTGACCGATGCGCGGTAAGCCTCGACGGCCAGCGTTTTCTGCACCTCGACGGCAAAGGCGATGGCCTCCTCCGAACCGTAACGCAGACCGAGCGCCGCAAGCATATCGCCCTCGGCCGTGATGCCCAACCCGGTACGGCGCCCCTTGAGCGCCATGGTGCGGATTTTCTTCCACAGCTCCAGCTCGACGCGGCGCACGTCCTCATCCTCCGGGTCGGCGGCGATTTTCTCGATGATAAGCTCGACTTTCTCCAACTCCAGGTCGATGATGTCGTCCATCATGCGCATGGCCTTGGCGACATGCTGCTTGAACTTGGCGAAGTTGAACTTAGCCTTCTTGGTGAAAGGCTCGTCGACGTAACTGAGCAGGTTCAGCGCCAACAAACGGCACGAATCGTAGGGACACAACGGAATCTCGCCGCACGGATTGGTCGACACGGTGACGAAACCTTCGTCGGCATAACAATCGGGCACGCTCTCGCGGATGATGGTATCCCAAAACAGCACGCCGGGCTCGGCCGACTTCCATGCGTTGTGGATAATCTTCTCCCACAACTTCCGGGCGTCGATCTGTTGCTCGTAACGGGGCTTCTCGGCATGAATGGGGAACTGCTGGTGGTACTTCTTCCCGGCGATGGCGGCGCGCATGAACTCGTCGTCGATCTTGATGGAGACGTTGGCGCCCGTGACCTTGCCCGTATCGACCTTGGCGTCGATGAACCGCTCGGCGTCGGGGTGCTTGATGGAAAGCGAAAGCATCAACGCCCCGCGGCGGCCGTCCTGCGCCACCTCGCGCGTGGAGTTGGAATAGCGCTCCATGAAAGGCACGATACCGGTGGAAGTGAGGGCCGAATTGAGCACGGGACTGCCCGTGGGCCGGATGTGCGAGAGGTCGTGGCCCACGCCGCCGCGCCGCTTCATGAGCTGCACCTGCTCCTCGTCCATGCGGAAGATACCGCCGTAGGAATCGGCGGGATTCTTATGGCCGATGACGAAGCAGTTGGAGAGCGACGCGACCTGGAAATCGTTGCCGATACCGGTCATGGGACCGCCCTGCGGAATGACGTAACGGAAGTGGTCGAGCAAGGCGAAGACCTCGTCGGCCGACATGGGATTGGGATACTTCTTCTCGATACGCTCGATTTCGCGGGCAATGCGCTCGTGCATCTGCCGGGGCGACTTCTCGTAGATGTTGCCGAACGAATCCTTGAGCGCGTACTTGCTGACCCACACCGTAGCGGCCAAATCGTCGCCGTCGAAATAGACCTTCGATTCGGCGACGGCGTCGTTGTAGTCGACCTTCTGCGGCGTCGGGGACTGAATGTTTTTGGACATGGTATCTATATCAATATTTTAATCGTTTCTTCCGAAAACCCGGTTCTGCAAAGATGGCGCATTGCGGCCGAAAAAACCAATTCCGGCCACCCGAATTATCCACAAAATATCTACAAAATCCGGAACCCGCTGACAGAGACGGCTATCTGACGGCCACGGCGTCGATTTCGACCAAAGCGCCCATCGGAAGCGCGGCGACCTCGAAGCAGATGCGGGCAGGCATCCGCTCGGTGAAGAACTCGGCATAGACGGCGTTCATGGCGGCGAAGTCGGAGATATGCTGCAACAACACGGTGGTTTTGACCACGTCGCCGAACCCGTAACCCGCCTCGGCGAGGATATGGCCCAGGTTCGTGAGCGACTGCCGGGTCTGGGCCGCAATGTCCCCGGCCATCGTACCCGTGGCACCGTCGACGGGCAGCTGCCCCGAAACATAGAGTGCGCCGTTGGCCTCGACGGCCTGCGAATAAGGCCCCACGGCTTTGGGCGCCAAAGGCGAAGCGATGATCTTCTTCATAGAGGTATATTGTTTTTTGAACGTTCGGACAGACACGGAAACAAAGGTATGAAATATTCCGTATATTTGCTGCATAAACGAACGCTGCAACGATGAAAAGAATGCTTGCGCTGGTTCTGCTGGCGTCGCTGGCTGCCGGATGCAGCCACACCAGAGAGTGCCACTGCCGCGCCTATCAGAAGAAATACCGCCGCCCGCTGACGGGAACTGCGTGGCAGCTGGTCCAACTTTACGGGCAGAACGTACAGTCCGAAAAAGGTGCCTTCACAGTCACGCTGTCGCCCGAAGAGGGACGGATAAGCGGCTCGGGAGCCTGCAACCGGCTGTCGGGCGACTACGCGGCCGACGAAACCCGGGCGCTGAAAATCGGGCCGCTCCGCACGACCCGCATGGCCTGCCCCGGGTTGGAACAAGAACAGAAATTCGTAGAAGCGCTCACAACGACGACCCACTACGACATGGACGGGCCGATGCTGATGCTGCTCTGCAACGGAGAACTGCGGGCTGTGTTGCAGGCAGTACCCGAACCCAACGAAAAATAACAAAACAACGGCTTGCCGCCGCTGTTTTCAAAGCCGCAGGCCCCCGCATCAAAACCGAAGCCGTCCCGAAAAATCGGGACGGCTTTCCTACATACGGGACTTCCCCGTTTACTCCAAACCGTAGCGCGCCTCCTGAATCTGCTTGAAAAGAGCGTAGCGCACCGACTGCAAAGCCCTCGATTCGGACTCCATCCGCTCCACTTCGGGGCACTCGTTGCGAATCGCACCCATCTGCGTCCTCGAAATGACCGACAGCACAGGCATCTCGCGGCCTTGCTGCCGATACCACTCCACCACGTAGCGCAAGACGGCCATATCGCGGGCGAAAAGCGCTTTGTCGCGGGCGGCTATCGCGGGCCGATACTCCGGATTATGAGTTCGCAAACTGTCGTACATGCGGTCGTAGCCCATCTTGTTTTCCACAACCCGGGGATTATCCTTGGGCAGATTCTTCACATATTGGTACTCCTCATGCAGCTTTTCGTATTCGGGCGCCGTGCGCAGAATCTCCTGCCAAGCCTTGTAACTCGCCTCATAACGTTCGTACAAGGCTTCGATCTGCGGAACGCTGTCGCGAATAGCCTGCAAATTCACGCCCGGATAGTCCGAAAGCCGGGCCACCCGCCCCTCGCGTTCGGCCAGAATCATGTAACACTCCCACTTTTTCCGGTTCAATTCCATAGCCAAGCGCTCCAGCTCTGCATCGAGCGTCTCCAGCCTGCGCTCCATCTCTTCAACGCTGGGCTGTTTCTTCTTGGGCTTCGCCGCGTCGGCCGCACCCCAGCAGAGCACGGACGCCACGAACATCAATATCCATCGTTTCATAATTGACGGTTTTATACAAAAAAGCGAAATTTCCAGAATTACAATAAAAAAATCGCGGCCCGAAATTTCGAAGCACGATTTTTTCAACCCGGGTCCCTACTTCAGATGGGGATTGACCTTGTGCCACTCGTCGACAGGCGGAATGATACCCATCGAAATGACCTCGTCGCGGAGCTTGCAAAGGTGGTTATAGCTGTCGGTGAGCTTGGCGTGCTCCTCGGGAGTACCCTGCACGTTCTTGTACTCGACCCCCTTGGGACCGATGGAAGTCTCCATGGCCATGAGGATATGCCGGAACTCGTCGTTGTGGACGTAGACCCCGGCGGGATAAGTGAACGCCTTGCCGCCCATGGCCGCGGCAATCATGCAAATCGAAAGGTAAGCCGGGCTCTGGAACGACGAACGGCCGCGCAAGTCGATGATGTGCTTGCCGCCCTGGATGACGCGCTGCTGCAGCTCGTGCCAGTCGTCCTCGGGCATTTCATGACCGATGAGCTCCGACAGCGGACGCCCGGCCACCAACGTGGTGGAAGCGAAGACGGCCATCTGCTCGCCGTGACCGCCGTAAGTGCGGCAGTTGCGGATTTCGTCGGGCGAAATATGGAAGTACTGGGCCAGCTCGGAACGCAGACGCGTGGAATCGAGCGCCGCGAGGGTCGACACCTGCGACGGATGCAGACCGCCGTGAATCAACGCAACGAGACCCGTGATGTCGGCGGGATTGAAGATGATGACCACATGCTTGACGTCGGGACAATAAGTCCGAATGTCCTTACCGAGTTGGGCTGCGATTTCGGCGTTGCCTTTCAAAAGGTCCTCGCGCGTCATGCCGGCCTTGCGGGCGGCACCGCCCGACGAAACGACGTAGGAGGCCCCGGTGAGCGCATCGCCGATGTCGGAGGTCCAGGTGAGGTTCACCCCCTCGAACGCGCAGTGGCGCAGCTCCTCAACAACGCCCTCCAACGCGGGCGCAAAGGGGTCGTAAAGACAGATGTTGGGCGTCAGCCGCATCATCAGCGCGGTCTGTGCCATGTTGGAACCGATCATGCCGGCCGCGCCGACGATCGTGAGCTTTTCATTGGTGACGAAATCCATGATACTATATATTATTAAATTAAGATTCTTCGCTAACGCTCAGAATGACACGTTTTATTCTACTTCGCGGCGGTTCAAGAGCGCGTGGGTAATGGTGAGCTCGTCGACATACTCCAGCTCGTCGCCGAAACCGATGCCCCGGGCGATGGACGTGACCTTGACCCCGGGGTAATGCCTCAGGCGGCTCATCAGGTAGAAAAGCGTGGTTTCTCCCTCGACCGAAGTGGAAATGGCCAGAATCACCTCCTTGATTTCCCCCTGCGCGATACGGTCGCACAAGAGGTCGATTTTGAGGTCGGAGGGCGCGATGCCCTGCATGGGCGAAATGACGCCGCCCAACACATGGTACAGCCCTTTGTACTGGTGGGTGTTCTCGATGGAGAGCACGTCGGCGACCTGCTCCACGACGCAGACCGTCGAACGGTCGCGCTCGCGGTCGGCGCAGATGGGGCACACCTCCTCGTCGGAGAGATTGTTGCAACGGCTGCAATACCGGACCTCGCGCCGGAAACGGTCGATGCTGCGGGTCATGTCGCCCACCGATTCGGGCTCCATGCGCAAGATATGGATGGCCAGCCGCAACGCGGTGCGCCGCCCCACTCCGGGCAGTTTCGACAACTCGCCGACCACGTCCTGCAAGAGCTTCGACATATCAGACGACCTCGATTTTACGGCTTTCCAACCACCCTTTCTTCCCGTCGCCGATGACGACCTCGCACCACTCGCCGAGACGGTCGGCAATCCGCACGACCGTCCCCTCGTGCAAGACGAACAAATCGGTCGCCGACTTGTCGGGCGAACTCTTGACGGCGACCGAAGCGGCCGTCACCACGGCCTGCGAATCGTCGAGCATCTCGCGGCGGTCGGCCGCGGCAAACCACGTAGCGCAGACGAACAGCAATCCGGCAACAAGCGTTCCATAGAACCCGGTCTTGCGGAGCGAAAGCCGCGGCGCAAGCAGGTAGAGCAAGAACAACGCAAGCGCGCAGGCCAGCAGTACGAGCGAAAGCACGGTCCACGCCGCACAACCCATCGTATGGCGCACGCTACGCATCCATCCGACGAAGAAGAATTCGGGAATCCGCTCGATATTGTCTTTCGTGCGGGCCTCGGCGATACTCAGATTGTAGCGGATGTCGTCGTTGCCGGGAGCCAGCCGAAGCGCCCGATGATAAAACAGAATCGCCTTGCCCAACCGATTTTCCTTGAAATAAGCGTTAGCAAGGTTGTAATAGAGCTTGACGGAGACGAACCCTTGTGCGAGCAGCTGCTCGTAAGCCGTGGCCGCGGCGCGGAAATCGCCGTTGATATAAGCCGTGTTGGCGGCGTCCCACAACTGCTCGGGTGCATCGGCCGCCGCGGGCTCCTGCACCTGCACGTCGGTCGCATCCTGCGGCAGGACATCCTGCGCCGACACCATGCCGACGCCCGACACCAAAAGGCACAAAACCAATATAATCTGTTTCATACGCATTTCTATCTACGTTTGACCATCGCCTCGATATGCGAAACCAGGTCGACCCCCTCGTCGTAGACGTCGCTCATACGGGCCGAAGCGGCGGGCGAATACTGCGCCTCGTCGCAACGGGCGATGATGGAGGTGAAACGCTGCGACTGCTCGGCCGGAACCCCGCGCTTGTGCAGCTCCTCGCGCACATTCTCCTTGGTAAGATTGGCCACGGGAATATTGAGCTTGTCGCTGACATAACCCCACAAGGCCCGCAGCATCTCCTCGTAGAAAGCATGGCGGTCCTGCTGCTCCATGTATTTACGGGCAGCCCGGAAACGCTGCACGGCGACTTTGCTGGCCCTCCGGCCCCGCAGGAGCACCGCGTTCTGCGAATCCTTGATACGCTTGCGCAAGGCGAAATAAACCGCTCCGAAGAAAACCAACACGAAAGCGAGCACGCCCCAATAAAGCCCGCTGAAAAGCAACGGCTGCCGATGCGAACGCAGCTGCGCACCGCCCAGCTTGATGAAGCGGATATCCTGCCCCAACAGCCGGACCTCCTCCTTGGACATGCCGCGGCCCTGCATGACGACGGCATCGCCGCCGCCGTTGGCATCGGGCGTGACTTCGAGGGTGAACGGCTTGGATGTCAAGGTCCGGTACTCCATGCGCGAGGGATCGAAATAACTGAACTCGACAGGCTCGATGTCATACGTACCCTCGGCCCGCGCGATGAACGGATAGTCGAACTGCCGGTAACCGGAAATCCCGGCCGCCGACGGGTTGATGGACTCGGTGGTCTTGACGTTGTACTGCTCGAACGAACCGGGCAGCGAGAGCTTGGGCGCCTGCACGAAGGTGAGGTTGCCCGAACCCGAAATCCGGACCTGGCACGTAGCGGCGGAATTGGCCGCCAGCCGCCCGTCGGGGAACTCGGTCTCCATGCTGAAATGACCCACGGCGCCGCTGAAGCTGGCGGGAGCCCCTGCGGGCAAAGGCTTGACAGCCACGCTGACGCGCTGGCTCTGCACCTTGCGCGGCACATTGTAGATGTCGTGCCCGCCGCCGAAGAAGGGATCGACATGACGGCTCTGAACGACGACTTGCGCCATGGCGGTCAACTCGGCCGGGTCGATGGTGAGCGTCCCAGCTTGCTGGGGGTAGAGCAGGAACTCGCGGGCGACCAACGTTTCGTAGACCTTGCCGTTGAAAGTCTCGCGCTGCCGCCGTGCGTTATCGGTATTGAGCTCCTGGGCCCAGAACCCGTTGAACGACGGGAACCGGACATCCTGATAACCCACCACGGTGACGCGCTCGTAGAGCTTGAACGTGACGCGCAAAGGCTCGCCCTTGTAAACCGAAGTCCGCGAAACGATGGCCCGCAACAAAATATCGTCCTTGGCAATCTGCTGTCGGGCGGCGCTTTCGGCGCTCTGCTGCGGAGACTGCCGCCCTGCGGAAGCGTCGGCATCGGGCTGTGCCGCGCCGGAACCTCCGCCCGGCTCGCTGACGACCTCGATGGCCAAAGGCCGGGTACGGTAAGCCGTACCGTCGACGGCGATTTCAGCGGGGCCGACGGTGACATTGCCCGCCGACTGCGGCAAGAGAACGAACGTAATGGTGTAATTGACGCTCTTGGTCATCGACCCGTTGACAATCTGGATCGACGACCCTTTCGACACGGCAGGGCCCGCCAGCACGTCGAAACCCTCGAACGACGGGGCGACGAACGAATCCTCGTCGGGATTGGCGTTGAGCGCGAACTCCACGCGGAACGCCTCGCCGACGGCCACCGTCAAGGGTGCGGAGACCTCGAACGCGACCTTGTCCGCCCCGAAGACGGGCAGGGCAGCGACCGCGCAGAACGCCGCGCACAGAAACTTAGCAATAAAACCTTTCATCGAAACTTACAACGTGATTTCCACGCGGTTATTATCTCAATGCTTGAAGTCGGCGAAGAAATCGTTGCCCTTGTCATCGACGATGATGAAGGCGGGGAAGTCCTCGACGTAAATCTTGCGCACGGCCTCCATGCCCAACTCGGGGAAGTCGACCACCTCGACCGACTTGATGGAATTCTTGGCCAAAATAGCCGCGGGGCCGCCGATAGAACCGAGGTAGAAGCCGCCGTTGGCCTTGCAAGCGTCGGTGACCTCCTGCGAACGGTTGCCCTTGGCGACCATCACGAGCGACCCGCCGTGCTTCTGGAAAAGGTCGACATAGGGGTCCATGCGCCCGGCCGTGGTGGGGCCGAACGAACCCGAAGCCATGCCGCTGGGCGTCTTGGCCGGACCGGCGTAGTAGACCGGATGCTTCTTGAAATACTCCGGCATGGGCTTGCCCTCGTCGAGCATCTGCTTGATGCGGGCATGGGCGATGTCGCGGGCGACGATCAGCGTACCCTTGAGGTTCAGGCGCGTCTTGATGGGGTACTTGGTCAGGATGGCGCGCACCTTGTCCATCCCCTCGTCGAGGTCGATGTCCACGGCGGGCGACATGGCCGGAGCCTCCTTGGGCAGGAACCGTGCCGGATTCTTCTCCAGCTCCTCGATGAAGATACCCTCGGGGGTAATCTTGGCCTTGATGTTGCGGTCGGCCGAGCAGCTTACGCCGATGGCGACGGGGCACGAAGCGGCATGGCGCGGAGCGCGGATGACCCGCACGTCGTGCACGAGGTACTTGCCGCCGAACTGGGCGCCGACGCCCGACTGCTGGCAAATTTTGAGCACCTTCTCCTCCCATTCGAGGTCGCGGAAGCAACGCCCGCCCTCGTTGCCCGAAGTGGGCAGCTCGTCGAGGTAACCCGCCGACGCTTTCTTGACGGTAGAGAGGCACATTTCGGCCGAGGTACCGCCGATGCAAAGGGCCAGGTGATACGGCGGGCATGCCGACGTACCGAGGTCCTTGATATGCTCGGTGATGAACTTGGTGAGCGACTCTTCGTTGAGCAGCGCCTTGGTCTGCTGGTAGAGGAAGGTCTTGTTGGCCGAGCCGCCGCCCTTGGTGATGAAGAGGAATTCGTACTCCATGCCGGGCTTGCCGCCGTAGATGTCGATCTGCGCGGGCAGGTTGGTGCCCGAGTTCTTCTCGTCGGTCATGGTGAAGGGCACCACCTGCGAGTAGCGCAGGTTGCGCTCCTTGTAGGTCTCGTAGACGCCGCAGGCGATGCACTCGGCGTCGTCGGCCCCGGTGAAGACGTCCTCGCCCTTGTGGCCGATGCAGATGGCCGTACCGGTATCCTGACACGTGGGCAGCTCGCCCTCGGCCGAGACGCACTGGTTGAGCAACATGGTGTAAGCCACGAACTTGTCGTTGTCGGTAGCCTCGGGATCGTCGAGGATGTCGCGCAGCTTCTGCAAGTGGGCGGCGCGCAGGTAGAACGACACGTCGCTGTAAGCGGCCTTGGAAAGCAGCTCCAACCCGGCGGGGTCGACCTTGAGGATTTTACGGCCGTCGCACTCGACGACCTTGACGTAATCTTTGGTCAGCAGACGGTACTGCGTCTTGTCCTCCCCGACAGGGAACGGCTCCTGATAGATGAATTCAGCCATAATCTATTATATTGTTTCGTGTTAGCGCTCGAACCATGCAAAAGTACAAAAAACTATCCGGATTGCACAACAAATCCGGCACTCTGTTATTTTTTTCACAAAAAGCGCCCGAAAAGAAACGTTCTTAAGATTATTTAATTAAATTTGTGCGATTTTTGAGTACGAATCTTTTTCTTGCCCAAGCCATACCGGGCCGGGGAAAGGCTCGACAACAGGAACGATTCACTGCTAAACAATAAACGATTATGGTATCTTACAAGGAACTGGGTCTGGTGAACACCCGCGACATGTTCGCCAAGGCCATCAAGGGCGGCTACGCCATTCCGGCCTTCAACTTCAACAACATGGAGCAGATGCAGGCCATCATCCAGGCATGCGTCGAGACCTCGTCGCCCGTCATCCTGCAGGTGTCGGCAGGCGCGCGCAAGTACGCCAACCAGACGTTGCTGCGCTACATGGCACAGGGTGCTGTCGAGTACGCCAAGGAACTGGGCAAGAACATTCCCATCGTACTGCACCTCGACCACGGCAACTCGTTCGAGCTGTGCAAGGACTGCATCGACATGGGTTTCTCGTCGGTGATGATCGACGGTTCGGCACTGCCCTATGACGAAAACGTGGCGCTGACGAAGAAAGTGGTGGAATACGCTCATCAGCACGACGTAACGGTCGAAGGCGAGCTGGGCGTGCTGGCCGGCGTCGAAGACGAAGTGGCTTCCGAGCACTCGCACTACACCGACCCCGCCGACGTGGAAGACTTCGTGAAGAAGACGGGCGTGGATTCGCTGGCCATCTCGATCGGCACCTCGCACGGCGCCAACAAGTTCAAGCCCGAGCAGTGCACGCGAAACGCCGAGGGCATCCTGGTGCCGCCCCCCCTGCGCTTCGACATTCTGAAAGAAATCGAAAAGCGCATCCCGGGCTTCCCCATCGTACTGCACGGCTCGTCGTCGGTACCGCAGGAATATGTGAAGATTATCAACACCCACGGCGGTGCACTGAAAGATGCGGTCGGCATCCCCGAAGAACAACTGCGCGAAGCTGCGAAGAGCGCAGTCTGCAAAATCAACATCGACAGCGACGGCCGTCTGGCCATGACCGCTGCCGTGCGCACCGTATTCGTGGAGCAGCCCGCCGAGTTCGACCCCCGCAAGTACCTGGGTCCGGCCCGCGACGAACTGAAGAAACTCTACATGCACAAGTGCGAAAGCGTCCTCGGTTCGGCCGGCAAGGCTTAATCAAGAGAAGTCTTTCAAGAAAAGGGGCTGTCTGCTTAGCGCAGACAGCCCCTTTTCTTGAAATATGCGTTACCTATTTCTCCAGTGTCACGCTCACGCGGTCGAGCTTGCCGCCCAACGGAGGAGCCAGCTTGGAGACGGTGCAGACGACATGGCGAATCTGCGGAAAAGCCGCCCGGACCGCATCCAGGATATTCATCGCCACCCGCTCGATGGTGCGCTGCGTGACGCGCATCTGCTCGCGGACCACCTCGTAGACGGTCAGATAGTTGACTGCCTTTTCGACACAATCCTCCGCCGCGACGTCGCCCAGCTCGGCCGTAATGGTCAGATCGACCGTGAAACGGTTGCCGACCTTGCGCTCCAGCTCGTAGCAACCGTGCAGCGCATGGAACTCCATGCGTTCGAGCGTAATGCGGTACTCCATTATTCAACGATGATAAGATAATAGTTCTTCTTGCCCTTCTGCACGAGCAGGTATTTCCCGGCAATGAGGTCCGATTCGCCGACCGGACGCATCGGATCGGCGACTTTCTCCTTGTTGAGCGACACGCCGCCGCCCTGCACCATCTTGCGGCACTCGCCCTTGGAGGGGAATACCTGCGTCTTCTCGGCGGCAAGGTCGACGAACGGCAAACCTAACTCGGCACGTGCGATGCGGAACTGCGGTACCCCCTCGAAAACCTGCAAAAGGGTCGCTTCGTCGAGCTTGCGCAGCGCTTCGGAAGTAGCGCCGCCGAAAAGAATGGCCGACGCCTCGACTGCCTTTTCGTACTCCTCCTTAGAATGAATCATCGTGGTAATCTCCTGCGCCAGCCGCTTCTGCAACGCCCGCAGATGGGGCGCGGCATCATGCTCGGCAATAAGCGTTTCGATGGTTTCGCGGTCCAGGAGAGTGAAAATCCGGATATAGCGCTTGGCGTCCTCGTCGCTGACGTTGAGCCAGAACTGATAGAACTTGTAAGGCGACGTATAGCGCGGGTCGAGCCACACGTTGCCGCTCTCGGTCTTGCCGAACTTGGTGCCGTCGGCCTTGGTAATCAAGGGGCAGGTGATGGCGAACGCCTCGGCTTCGGGACCCAGCTTGCGGCGGATGAGCTCGGTGCCCGTAGTGATGTTGCCCCACTGGTCGGCGCCGCCGAGCTGGATTTTGCAGTTCATGGCCTGGTAGAGGTGCAGAAAGTCGTAGCCCTGCACGAGCTGGTAGGTGAATTCGGTGAACGACATGCCGTCGCCCTCGCCGTTGAAACGCTTCTTGACCGAATCCTTGGCCATCATGTAATTGACCGTTATGCACTTGCCGATGTCGCGGATGAAGTCGAGGAACGAAAACTCCTTCATCCAGTCGTAGTTGTTGACCATGACGGCAGCGTTGGGAGCGTCGGACTCGAAATCGAGCAGTTTGGCCAGCTGGCGCTTGATGGCCTCCTGGTTGTGACGCAGCGTCTTCTCGTCGAGCAGGTTGCGCTCCTGCGATTTGCCCGAGGGGTCGCCGATCATGCCCGTAGCGCCCCCGACGAGGGCCAGCGGACGATGGCCGCACAACTGGAAGTGCTTGAGAATCATCACGCCGACCAGGTGGCCGATATGCAGCGAATCGGCCGTGGGGTCGATGCCCAGATAGGCCGTGGTCATCTCTTTTTCGAGCTGTTCCTTGGCTCCGGGCATGATGGTGTGGATCATCCCGCGCCATTCGAGTTCTTCGATAAAATTCTTTTTCATATCTCTTTTCATTTTATTCCATTTCCAAATCCAGCGCCTTGCGGAGTTCGGCCACCAGCGGATTCTTCTCGGTGAGGAACTTCACCTTGTCCTCCGGCTTGATGGGCCGTGCGGCGCGGATGGCTTCGTTGACCGTCACATCCAGGTCGATGACGCCCTCGATACCCGCCAGCTCGGCGATGCGGATAAGCATCGCGGTCTTGTTGCGCAGGATTTCCTCGCGCAGCTCCTCCGTCGGCACGCTCACCGCAATGACGTTTTCGCGGAACTGCATCCGCTCGAAAGCCGGAACGAAACGCGGACGCCGGGACTTGATAAGGTTGAGAATCCGCTCGCGGGCGTTTTCCAACTTCTCGGTGCTCCGGGGGTCCACATCGGGATTGCCTGCCTTTTCGGCCGGACGCTCCCCGTCCGATTCGGCGGCACCCTCCGGCGAAGCCAGCAGGTCGGCCAGCGAAGCACCCGAAATCAGCGGCTTGCGCGGAGAACGGGGCTGCGAAACCGGAGCTGCGGCCGGCTGTGGTTCCGGAACCGGAGCGGCAGAGGGCTGTGGTTCCGGCGCAGGTTCGGTCTTCGGGACCGAGGCCAGGTCGGCAGGAACGGGTTGCGGTGCCGGAATTTCCGTTGCAACGGGTGCAGGAACCGGGTCGGCAACGGGTTGTTCTGCCGGAGCAGATACCGGAACGGCGGCGGCAGGCGGCACAACGGATTGTTCTGCCGGAGCTGATGCCGCAGCGGCCGGAGCTGGAACAGCGGGAGCTACAACCGGAACAGCCGACGCCCCAGTACGGGGCTGCAATTCGGGAAGCGGATACTCCTCGACGGAGGTCAGGGTGTCATTTTTTTTTTGGCCGAGCCCTGCAATCTTCATCAGGCCCAGCTCCACGAGCAGTCGTTGGTTGGAAGACTGCCGTATCTTGCCGTCGAGCTCCGTCAGACAGGCGATGGCCCCGAACAGGAACCCGACTTCGCAGGCGCCCGCCTGCGTCCGGTATCGTTCGAGCAGCGTTCCGGTCATCTCGATGAGCCGCAGCGTTTCGGGCCGCTTGGCCATGAGCAAGTCGCGCATGTGGCGGTTGAGCCCGGCCATGAAGGTCTGGCCCGAGAAGCCCTGCGCGAGCACCTCGTCGAAAGCGACGAGCGCCCGGACGTAATCGCCCGCGAGCAACATATCGGTGACGCCGAAATAAGTGTCGTAGTCCAGCACGTTGAGCGTCTGGGCCACATGGCGGTAATCGAGCGTCATGCCGCAGAACGACACGGCCTTGTCGAACATCGACAACGCGTCGCGCATACCGCCGTCGGCTTTCTGCGCGATGAGGTTCAACGACTCCTCGTCGGCCGTGATACCCTCTGCGGAAGCGATATATTTAAGGTATTCGACCGAATCCTCGACACGGATGCGGTTGAAATCGTAAATCTGGCACCGCGACAGAATCGTCGGGATGATCTTGTGCTTCTCGGTGGTCGCCAGGATGAAAATCGCATGGGCGGGCGGCTCCTCCAACGTCTTGAGGAACGCATTGAACGCCGCAGCCGAGAGCATGTGGACCTCGTCGATGATGAAGACCGAATAACGCCCCACCTGCGGGATGATGCGCACCTGCTCGATGAGGGTGCGGATGTCCTCGACGGAGTTGTTCGATGCGGCGTCGAGCTCGTGGATGTTGAGCGAGCGCCCCTCGTTGAACGAACGGCACGATTCGCACTCGTTGCATGCCTCGGCTCCGTCGGGCGAGAGACAGTTGATGGCCTTGGCGAAGATGCGGGCGCAGGTGGTCTTGCCTACGCCGCGAGGACCGCAGAACAGATAGGCGTGGGCCAGCTGGCCGCGCTCGATGGCGTTCTTGAGGGTGGAGGTGATATGCTTCTGCCCGACGACCGACGAAAAGGTCGCGGGACGGTATTTGCGTGCGCTGACGATGAATTCGCTCATAATAGCGCAAAATTAAGAATTAAAAATTAAGAATTAAAAATTAAGAATTAAAAATATCATTCGCAGGACCGCGGACGGGATTCGGTCCGACCGCATCGACCTGCTATTATGTCCGCCGAATACCGCAAGTTGGCAGTCCTGCCTGCCGGATTGTCGGCCGGGGCGTGTCGGAAACTGACACAATGGCCGGAAACCGCGGAGTGGCAGGTCTTTTGCGGAACAATCCCTGCGAACAACGACACAAAACCTGCAAACCATGAATATCAACACACTGACCATCAAGGCGCAGGAAGCGCTCCAGGCAGCGCTTTCGCTGGCGCGGGAGCGGGGACAGCAAGCCGTCGAACCGCTCCATCTGCTGTCGGTCCTCGTCCGCGAGGACGATTCGCTCACGGCGTTCCTGCTGGGCCGCGTGGGCGTCAATGTGCGCGGACTGCGCGAAGAAGCCAACCGCGCCGTCGAAGCTCTGCCCCGCGTAGAGGGCGGCAGCGAGCAGTTCTTCTCGCAGGACGCCACGCGGACGATCCAGAAAGCCGTCGACTTCACCAAGAACTTCGGCGACAAATATGCGTCGGTCGAGCACCTGCTGCTGGGTCTGGTGGCCGAGCGCAGCGCGGCGGCGGACCTGCTGAAACGCAGCGGCGCCACGGAAAAGGAACTCATCGAAGCCATCCGCACCTTCCGCAAGGGGGCGACGGTCGACTCGCCGACCTCCGAACAGCAGTTCGATGCGCTGGGCAAATACGCCGTCAACCTCAACGAACAGGCCCGGGCGGGCAAACTCGACCCCGTAATCGGCCGCGACGAGGAAATCCGCCGGGTGCTGCAAATCCTCTCGCGCCGCACGAAGAACAACCCGATTCTCGTGGGCGAAGCGGGCGTGGGCAAAACGGCCATCGCCGAGGGAATCGCCCGCCGCATCATCGACGGCGACGTACCGGAGAATCTGAAGAACAAGGTCATCTACTCGCTCGACATGGGAGCGCTGATTGCCGGAGCCAAATATCAGGGCGAATTCGAGGAACGGCTCAAGGCCGTGGTGCAGGAAGTAGTGCAGAGCGAGGGCGAAATCCTGCTCTTCATCGACGAAATCCACACGCTGGTCGGAGCGGGCAAGTCGTCGGGGGCGATGGACGCCGCCAACATCCTCAAACCGGCCCTCGCGCGCGGCGAACTGCGGACCATCGGTGCCACGACGCTCGACGAATTCCAGAAATACTTCGAGCAGGACAAGGCCCTCGAACGCCGCTTCCAGAAAGTCATGGTCGACGAACCCGCACGCGAAGACGCCATTTCGATTCTGCGCGGGCTCAAGGAACGCTACGAAAACCACCACCAGGTGCGCATCAAGGACGAAGCCATCGTGGCGGCCGTCGACCTCTCGACGCGCTACATCACCTCGCGCTTCCTGCCCGACAAGGCCATCGACCTGGTGGACGAAGCGGCCTCGCGCCTGCGGCTGGAGATGAACTCCGTGCCCGAAGAGATCGACACGCTCGACCGCCGGGTGCGCCAGCTCGAAATCGAACGCGAAGCGATCCGCCGCGAAAAGGACGAAGAACGCGTCGGGCAGCTGACCCAGGAAATCGAGGAACTCAAATCGCGCCATGCGGCGATGCGTGCCAAGTGGCAGGGCCAGCGCGACCTGCTGCGCAAGATTCAGGACAACAAGGACCGAATCGAACGGCTCAACGTCGAAGCCCGGCAGGCCGAACGCGAGGGCGACTACGGCCGGGTGGCTGAAATCCGCTACGGCAAAATCCAGCAGGCCGAAAAGGAAATCGAAGCCTTCGAGGAGGAATACAAGCTCACAGCCGCCAATGGCTCGATGATCAAGGAAGAAGTCGATGCCGAGGACGTCGCCGAAGTGGTTTCGCGCTGGACGGGGATTCCCGTGACGCGGATGCTTGCCTCCGAACGCGAAAAACTCCTGCACATGGAAGACGAACTGCACAAACGGGTCGTCGGGCAGGAACAGGCCATTGCGGCGATTTCGGATGCCGTGCGCCGCTCGCGGGCCGGGCTCAACGACCCCCGCAAACCCATCGGCTCGTTCATCTTCCTCGGCACGACGGGCGTGGGCAAGACCGAACTGGCCAAGGCGCTGGCCGAATTCCTCTTCAACGACGACCAGATGCTTACGCGCATCGACATGAGCGAATACCAGGAACGCCACAGCGTTTCGCGGCTGGTCGGAGCCCCTCCGGGATACGTGGGCTACGACGAGGGCGGCCAGCTGACCGAAGCCGTGCGGCGCAAGCCCTATTCGGTGGTGCTCCTGGACGAAATCGAAAAGGCCCATCCCGACGTCTTCAACATCCTGCTTCAGGTGCTCGACGACGGCCGTCTGACCGACAACAAGGGCCGCACGGTGGACTTCCGCAACACCATCGTCATCATGACCTCGAACATGGGGGCGCAAATCATCCAGGAGCGTTTCGCGGCGGCGGCCGACGGCAAGAAACTCGACCCGGAACTGGTCGAAGAGACCCGCGACGAAGTGGTCGACCTGCTCAAGCAGCACCTCAAGCCCGAGTTCCTGAACCGCATCGACGAAATCGTCATGTTCGAGCCGCTGACGCACGACGACATCGAACGCATCGTCGAAATCCAGCTCGGCATCGTCGGCCGGATGCTCTCCGAAAACGGCATCGTGCTGGAATACACCGACGCGGCCCGCGACTGGATTGCGACGGCGGGATTCGACCCGCTCTACGGAGCGCGGCCCGTCAAACGGACCATCCAGCGCTACGTGGTCAACGACCTCTCCAAGCGGATTCTGGCGGGCGAGGTCGACCGCTCGAAACCCATCCGCATCGACGCCGCGAACGACGCGCTGACGTTCGAGAACTGACACAGCGATACGCCGGGGAAATATCCCCGGCGTTTTTTTGTCTCGGACAGCGTGCCGCATGTCACGAAAAAGCGTTTTCGGAACCGGATTTTCCGTCGCAAGCCGGAAAACCGAAGAATTTTCGTACCTTCGTTTCCCGTAGAATCATCAGCCATGCAAGTCCGCATCATAGATACCGTAGCCCGGGATTCGTTCCACGAGGTGTTCAACGCCGCGCTGCTGGTCATGTGCCTGCGGCTATGCGGGCGTGCGGAATACCATTGCCACCCCTCGCAGCGCCGGTGTCTCGAACAGCTGCTCGAACGCCACGGATACGCCGGAGAACTGCCGCGCGTCGCATTCCGCAGCGTCCGGGTAGTGCGGCGCGAAGGCCCCGCAGGATGGATATGCCGCTACGCGGCGGCCGCCCTGCGGAGCAGCTGGCGGCTTGTCCGCTCCCGGCCCGACGAACTCGTGGTGTTCAACTACAACAACCCGCTGGCGCTGCCCTTGCTGAACCTGCTGAACCGCATGCTGCACCGCCGCGTGCTGATCGTCTGCCACGGAGAGCTCGAACTGCTCGCCGGAAGCCACCCGTGGTGGCGAGCATCGGGCTGGTTCGCGCGGATTCTCCGCCGGACGTTCGGCCGAAAGCGACTCGACCGGAATATGCGGTTCTGCGTGCTGGGACAGTCCATTCTGCGCAACCTGCGTCCGTATCTCTCCGAAGCGAATGCGCCGCTCTTTTTCGCTGTCGACCACCCGGCATTCTTCAACGAAACACCCGCGAGCCCCTCGCCGCACGACACGCTGCAAGTCGGAACGGTGGGCCAGCTCACCCCGGCCAAAGGGCTGGACCGCATACTCAGGCTCTCCCGCCGGATTCCCGTGCCGCTGACCGTTGTGGGACGCACCTATGGATTCCATGACCATGCCCGCTGGCCCGGCGTCCGCTTCGTGGCCGGAACGGAAAACCGCTTCATCCCCCGCGAACGCTTCGAGCAGGAGACCGCCGCGCTCGACTATGTGCTTTTTGCCTACGACCCCGGCAGCTATCGGCTGACGGCGAGCGGTGCCATCCTCGACGCACTCAACCTCGGGCGGCCCGTCATCACGCTGCGCAACGACTATTTCGACGACGTACTGCGATTGCCCGTCGGGTACGTGGTCGACGACATGGAGGAAATGGCCGCCCTGATTCGTCGGCTGGCCGCCGAATACCCCGCAGGCACCGACCCGCAGTTTACGGAGAATATCGCCCGGCTGCGCCGTGAGTTTGCGGTGGAGACGGTCGCCGAACGGCTGCGCGAAGCCCTCGCGGCCTTTGTTCCCGAACTGAAAAATCCGCAACGATGACTTTTTTTGCCAAAACCGACCGCCTGCTGCGCAATCTCTACGAAACCGCATTCTATTTCGCGGCGATGGCTGTAAAAGAGAATTTCCGCAACTATATCCGCCGGGCAGGCACGGTGGGGACCCCAGCCCCGACGATGGCGATTCTGGGCAACGGTCCGGCGCTGGCCGACGAACTGCCGCGCCTGCTGGAAGAGATGCGGGGGGGGGACCGCGATTTTCTGGCTGTCAACTTCTTCGCGCAGGACGAACGTTTCGCCGAGCTGCGCCCGGCCTACTATGTACTCTCCGACCCGATGTTCTTCCGCGATACGGACGAACGCGAACGGGTCGAAGCGCTCTATCGCACGATGAACGAACGGGTCGCATGGCCCATGAACCTCTACGTACAATATTACAATCCCGAGCGGTTCGACTACCGCGCCGCCCTGCCCAACCCGAACATCCGCATCGTACCGTTCCACACACTCACCTACCGCGGATTCCGCAGACTGGAATTCTGGCTCTACCGCCACGGCCTGGGCAGCGCCAACTTCGGCACCGTGGTGCAGGTGGGCGAATACATTGCGTTGTTGTTGGGATACAAGCGGATCGAACTCTACGGCGTGGATCACACGCTTCTGGAGGGGCTGTGCGTAGACGACGCCAACCGGCTGTGCCGTGCCGACCGCCACTATTACGACGGCGGAGAACCCGCCGACCCGCGGCCCATGTACCAGAAAGTGCCCCGCCGACCCTACACGATGTCGGTCTACCTGGCCGAGGTAGCCGAGTTGTTCCGCGGCCACGAAGTGCTGCGCGACTACGCCGCGACGCTCGGCGCCCGCATCGTCAACCGCACACGCGGCTCGATGATCGACGCCTACGAACGGGAAAGATTCTGAAAAGACAGGCGGTTCTCCGAACTGTGCGATTGCGAGCCCCGCAGGCCGCGGCCGCAATCAAAAAAAACGACTACTCGATATACTTGCCGACGAAATCCTCCACCCGCCGGGTATACTCCTCGCGGTTGTCGCGGTAGGAAAGCGCATGCGCGGCGCCGGGAACGACCCACAGCTCCCTGTCGCCCTGCTGCTTGGCCTCGTAGAGCGGATAGACCATCTCCGTCGGCACAAAATCGTCGGCATCGCCGTGGATGAACAACATCGGCAGGGTGCTTTTGCGCACCTGTTCGAGCGCCGAAGCCTCACGGAAGTTCCACCCGTAGCGCAGGTCGCAAATCCAGCTGGCGACGGGCAGCAACGGAAAGGCGGGCAGATGGAACTGCTCCCGGAGTTCCTTGGCGAACTGGTCGCGGACGCTGGTATAGCCGCAGTCCTCGACGAAACACTTCACATAAGGCTGCTGCTGCTCGCCCGAAACCATCATCGTGGTGGCGGCACCCATCGAGATGCCGTGCACGACCATCTGCGTATGGCCGCCGAAAATCCCGTTGGCTATCTCCATCCACCGCAGCACATCCAACCGGTCTTTCCACCCCATGCGGATAGCCCGGCCCTCGCTCCGGCCGTGGAAATAGAGGTCGGGCAACAGGATGTTGTAGCCCAGATCGCGGTTGTACATGTAGCCGATCATCAGCATACGGACAGCGTTGTCCGTATATCCGTGCACAATGACGGCCGTACGGTCGGTCGGCTTGGGCGCAAAGGCATAGATGGCGTGGAGCCGCTCGCCCTCGGCTCCGACAATCGTCGTGTCGCGCAGGGCGCCCGTGGTCTCAAGGCTGTCCAGCCAAGGCTCCAAGAAAGGATATTCGGTGGTCATGACCTCGCGGGCCGCAGCATTGCGTGCACGCATGGTCTTGCGGGGTGTGAGCGAATACGCCAACAGACAGAGACTGCCGCCGGCGACGACACCCACCGCGACGGCCGCAGCCACGGCCGTCCAGCGCAAAGTTTTTTTCATACGGTTCGGAATCGGGTTTCCAGCTCGCGGGCAAGAACCGCGCCGCTATCGAACGGCGAATTTCTGCCGGATGTGCTCCAGCATGTCGTCGGTCATGCGCGAGAGGTCCCATTCGGGTTTCCAGCCCCACTCCTCGCGGGCGCAGGTGTCGTCGAGCGAATTGGGCCAGCTCTCGGCGATGGCTTTCTTGACGGGGTCGACGTCGTAGTCCATCGTGAACGATGGCATGCGCTTCTTAATTTCGGCGCAGATGATTTCAGGCGTAAAACTCATCGACGCAAGGTTGAAGCTGTTGCGGTGGATGAGCTTCGCAGGGTCGGTCTCCATCAGCTCGACGCACGCACGCAGCGCATCGGGCATGTAAATCATGTCCATGTAGACGTCGGCCGGAATCGGGCAGGTGAAGCGCCCCGACTTGACGGCTTCGTAGTAGATTTCCACCGCGTAGTCGGTCGTGCCGCCGCCGGGCAGCGTGACGTTGGAAATGATGCCAGGGAACCGCACCGAACGGGTGTCGACCCCGTATTTGTGGTGATAATAGTTGCCCAGCATTTCGCCCGTGTACTTGCAGATGCCGTAGATGGTCGTGGGCTGCATGATGGTATCCTGCGGCGTACCGTCCTTGGGCGACGAGGGGCCGAACGCACCGATGGACGAGGGGGTGAAGAGGGCGCAATGGTGCTGCCGCGCCACTTCGAGCGAATTGTTCAGCGCACCCATGTTGACGCTCCAGGCCATCTGGGGATTGCGCTCGCCGACGGCCGACAAGAGGGCCACGAGGTTGAAAATGGTGTCGATATGATAGCGTGCCACAACCGATGCCATGGCCGTGGCATCGAGAGCGTTGAGCACCTCGAAAGGCCCTGCCTCGCCCAGCTCGCGGCAATCGCGCATGTCGGTCGCGACCACGTTCGTGTCGCCGTAAATCTTGCGCAGATAGCATGTCAGTTCGGAACCGATCTGACCGCCCGCGCCTACTATCAGGATTTTTTTCATTGATTTAAGTTGTTAACTGCAAGTAAAGGTAGAAATTTTTCGCGAAAATCGTATAATTTTTTTGTCTTTTCATTTTTCTTGTGTACTTTTGCACCACTCTTAAGGAGGGAATGCTGTCTTAGCTCAGTGGTAGAGCACTTCCTTGGTAAGGAAGAGGTCGTGAGTTCAAGTCTCATAGACAGCTCGCAATCGGGAGGCCGCCAGTCGTGGCGGTCTCTTTTTTTCGCAGTGCCATGACCCACACCGAACCCATCCGTTTTGAGGGCGCCGACAGCCGCCGCCCGCTGGTCATCGCCGGACCGTGCAGCGCCGAGACCGAGGAACAGACCCTCGCCACGGCCCGCCAGCTGGCCGACGAAGGGGTCCGCATCTTCCGCGCGGGGCTCTGGAAACCCCGCACCAAGCCGGGCGGATTCGAGGGGGTAGGAAGCGCAGGCATCGCATGGCTGGAACGCGTCAAGCGCGAAACGGGCATGTACGTCGCCACCGAAATCGCTACGCCGCACCACGCCGAGGCAGTCCTCGAAAGCGGCATCGACCTGCTGTGGCTCGGCGCCCGGACCACAGCCAACCCGTTCGCCGTGCAGGAAATAGCCGACGCACTCAGCGGCCGCGACATCCCCGTGCTCGTCAAGAATCCCGTCAGCCCCGACCTCGAACTCTGGATCGGCGCCGTCGAACGGCTCCGCAACGCCGGAATCCGCCGCATCGGGGTCATCCACCGCGGATTCACCTCCATCGACCGCAGCCGCTACCGCAACCACCCGATGTGGGGCATTCCCATCGAACTGCGCCGCCGTTTTCCGGAGCTGCAGATTTTCTGCGACCCGAGCCACATAGGCGGCGCGCGCGAGCTGGTCGCTCCGCTGGCGCAGCAGGCCATGGACTTAGGTTTCGACGGGCTTTTCGTCGAATCGCACTGCCGCCCCGACGAGGCATGGAGCGACAAGGCCCAGCAAATTACGCCGCAGGCGCTCGCCCGAATCGTCCGCCAACTCGTCATCCGCGAAACGGCCACGACCACCGACAACCTCAACGGACTGCGGGCCGAAATCGACAAGCTCGACGACCGGCTGCTGGAACTGCTCGCCGAGCGGATGCGTGTGGCATGCGAAATCGGCCGCTGCAAAAAGGAGCACGGCATGCCTGTTCTTCAGACCCGGCGCTACGAACAACTCCTTTCGCGGCGCACGGAGCAGGCCGCCGAACTGGGCATGGACCGCGAATTCATGCGCAGCGTCCTGCGGGCCATCCACGAAGAATCGGTCCGCCAGCAGATGCGCATCATCGACGAAAAATAGGAGCCAGCCGTTATTTTTCAGCACCCCGCACGACAAATCGGTTTTTATTCGTATCTTTGCCCCGGCAAAGGTTTCCTGTACGGTCCCGCCGCGGACCTGGAATCAAAAGGGAACGCAGTGCGAATCTGCGACAATACCCGTTGCTGTGAGTTCCGGCGCTCGCCGAGCGTCCGAAGTTCTGCAATCCGCCACTGGCCCCGCGGCCGGGAAGGCGCAGAACGAAGAACAAGTCAGAAGACCTGCCGATGCCGTAACACAAGGATTTGCTGCCTGCGGGAGTACGGGCGAGAATCGGAACGACGTCGGCGGATTCCTTTCCGCACGGGCAGACCCGGCAGAGCGCCCGGTAGAGAGCCGACCGACACTTCCGTTTTTCGTTGCACCGTGTTCCCCGGGGACACGGTCGATTTTTTTATACCTATTTAATTAAATATCGCGCAATGAAAAACCTTTTCAAACTCCTGCCCGTAGCCCTGCTGGGACTGACGCTGGCCAGCTGCAACGACAATGACGACAATCAGGGCCTGCCCCAAACAGCCGTGCTGACGTTCGAGGACAGCGACTACAAAGGTACCGACAACGGCGGCAAGGGCTTCGACGACTGGTCGTCGCTCATCGACGACCCCCAGTACAACGGTCCGCTGCTCTACCCCGACGCCACCGACTGGCTCTACAACTGGAACGACGAGGGCAACACGTTTCTGGCATCGGAACTGACCAACAACTACGGCGACAACAAGTTCTGGGGTGGCGGCCACGTCGTGTCGAACTATGCGGACACCGACTTTGCGAACTGTGACTTCAAACGCCAGCTGGCCGTCTATGCTGCGGGCGGTCACAACGGCTCGAAGAACTTCTGCGTGCATAACGGCACCGTGGCATCGGGCGACACTTACAGCAAACGCCCGTCGTTCTACTTCAAAGACGGCACCGAACGCATCGTGGACCACATGTGGGTAGCCAACACGACTTATGTAGTGAACGCCATTGTAAACGGCGTCGACCAAAGCCCCGCATTCGGCCAGGGCGACTTTCTGAAAGTCGTGGCCATCGGCATCGACACCGACGGCAAGGAGACCGGGCGCTGCGAAATCTTCCTCGCCAAAGACACCGACTACCTGAAGGAGTGGACCAAATGGAGCCTCGCTTCGCTGGGCAAGGTCGCCCGCATCGAATTCAACGTCGAGGGCTCCAAGATGGGCACCTACGGCCTGAACACTCCGGCCTATTTCGCTTACGACGACGTTCTTGTAGTGCTCTAATCCGTTTTCGTCAGTGAAACGATTCGCTTTTCTGCTCGGTCTGCTCGCGATTGCGCCGTCCTGCAACAGGGACGACGTAATCGTGACCGACCAACCGACCGACCGGGCCGCCTGCAACCGGGTTTGCGAATACCTGCCCGCCCCCGGTCAGTTCATCAACGAAACCCGCACGCTCCGCACCATGGACGAAGCCTGCCTCTGGGCCGAGGAACAGCTCGCCAGCCCCTACGGCTGTGTCTCGCTCGGCAGTTTCGGCGGCTGCATCGTCGTGGGATTCGACCACCGCGTCGCCTGCACGGGCGGCTACGACCTGGCCATCGGCGGCAATCCGCTCGCCTCCTCCTCCGAACCGGGCATCGTGTGGGTCATGCAGGACGAAAACGGCAACGGGCTGCCCGACGACACGTGGTACGAACTCAAGGGCTCGGAATACGGCAAGAACGGGACATGGCAGGATTATGCCGTGACCTACTACCGCCCCGAGGACGACGGCGCGGCAGTCCGCTGGGAAGACAACCGCGGCCAAAGCGGCACCATCGACCGGGTGAAATACCATCTCCAGCCCTCCTACTATCCCGCGTGGGCCGACGCCGCAAGCTACACGCTGCGCGGCACCCGGCTCGAAGCCCGCAACTACTTCGACGAACAGAAAGGCGAGTGGGTCAATCCGCCCTACGAATGGGGCTACGCCGACAATTTCAGCAGCATCGACCGTCTCGCCGGAGAGGGCCCCGACACCAACCGTTTCCGCATCGCCGACGCCGTGCGGGCCGACGGCACGCCTGCCGGGCTGGCATACATCGACTTCGTGAAGATTCAGACGGGCGTCCTCGCCCAAAGCGGCGACCTGGGCGAAACGTCGACCGAGGTATTCTCCGTCCGCGACCTCAACTTCAACGCCGAATAACCATGCGCGCCGCCCGAACGCTCTTTCGACGCATCGCCGCCGCCCTACTGCTTGCCGCTCTCACGGGCTGCATGAAGTGGGACTACGGCCCGACGGAGGAGTTCGCGGCGCCGGACGGCGGGCTGTTCATCCTCAACGAGGGCAATTTCCAGTACGGCAACGCCTCGCTGTCGTACTACCACCCTGCAACGCGCCAGGCCGAAAACGAATTGTTCCGCCGCGCCAACGGGTTCAAACTGGGAGACGTGGCGCAGTCGATGACCATTCGCAGCGGCGTGGGCTGGGTGGTCGTGAACAACTCGCACGTCATCTTCGCCATCGACCTCCGCACGTTCCGCGAGACGGGCCGCATCACCGACCTGACTTCACCGCGCTACATCCATTTTCTGTCCGACGAAAAAGCCTACGTCACCCAGCTGTGGGACAACCGCATATTCATAGTGAACCCCAAGCGCTACGAAATCACGGGCTGCATCGAGTGCCCCCGTATGACGATGGAGAACGGCTCGACGGAACAGATGGTGCAGCACGGCAAATATCTTTTCGTCAGCTGCTGGTCCTATCAGAACCGGATTCTGAAAATCGACACCGAGACAGACACGGTCGTGGACGAACTGGTCGTCGGGGCGCAGCCCGCATCGCTCGTGATGGACAAGTACGGCAAAATGTGGACCGTGACCGACGGCGGCTACGAAGGCAGCCCCTACGGTTACGAAACGCCCTCGCTCTGCCGCATCGACGCCGAAACGTTCACCCTCGAAAGGGTCTTCCGCTTCGGTCCCGACAGCCAGCCCTCGGAATTGCAGCTCAACGCCGCAGGCGACCGGCTCTACTGGCTCGACAATGACGTCTGGCAGATGGAGGTGACGGCCGCACAGCTGCCGGCAGAGCCGTTTCTCGGATTCCGCGGCACCAAATACTACGGGCTCACGGTCGACCCCTCAAGCGGCGATGTCTACGTGGCCGACGCCATCGACTACCAGCAGCCGGGCATCGTCTACCGCTGCTCGGCCGAGGGCGAACCGCTCGACGAATTCCGCGTCGGCATCACCCCGGGCGCATTCTGCTGGAACAACGGACCACGGCCATGAAAAAACCGACCGCCCTGCTCCTCGGCCTGCTCGCAGCGCTGCCGCTCGCGGCACAAAACGACTGGACGAAACGCACGCACCCGATTGCCGGAGTGACGGTCGTCGGGCAGCGCCCCATCAAGGAGACAGGCGTGCAGCGCACCCGGTTCGATTCCGTGGCGCTCAAGGAGAACATCGCCCTCTCGATGGCCGACGTGCTGACGTTCAACTCCCCGATTTTCGTCAAGAACTACGGCCGTGCGACCCTCTCGACCGTGGCGTTCCGCGGCACTTCGCCCTCGCATACGCAGGTGACGTGGAACGGCATGCGCATCAGCAATCCGATGCTCGGCATGACCGACTTCTCGATGATTCCGTCCTACTTCGTCGACGACGCATCGCTGCTGCACGGCACCTCGTCGGTCAACGAAACGGGCGGCGGACTGGGCGGTGCGGTAAAGCTGGCGACCAAGCCTATTTCGGCCCGGGGGTTCGGGCTGCAATACGTGCAGGGCGTCGGCTCGTTCCGCACCTTCGACGAGTTTCTGCGGCTGACCTACGGCAACGACCGCTGGCAATTCTCGACCCGTGCGGTCTGCTCCTCGTCGGCCAACGACTACAAGTACCGCAACCGCGACAAGAAAGAGAACATCTACGACGCCGACAAGAACATAGTCGGCTCCTACTACCCCATAGAGCGCAACCGCAGCGGCGCGTTCCGGGACCTGCACGTTTTGCAGGAAGTCTACTGCAACACCGGGCACGGCGACCGCTTCGGGCTGAACGCGTGGTACATCCGCTCGAACCGCGAACTGCCGATGCTCTCGACCGACTACGCATCGGACCTCGGGTTCGAGAACCGCCAGCGCGAGGAAACTTTCCGCGGCATCGTGTCGTGGGACCATCTGCGCCGCAACTGGAAAGCCGCCGCCAAGGCGGGATACATCCACACCTGGATGGCCTACGACTACCGGCGCGACGTGGGCAACGGCACAATGATGCCCATGACCCGCTCGCGCAGCCGCATCGACACGTTCTACGGGCAGGCCGACGGCGAATACAGCATCGGCGGCAAGTGGCTTTTCACCGCTTCGCTCTCGGCCTACCAACATCTGGTCCGAAGCGCCGACAAAAACATCATTACGCAGGAGGGCAACAAGGCGATAGTCGGCTACGACAAAGGGCGCATCGAACTTTCGGGCAGTCTCTCGGCCAAATGGCGGCCCGTCGAGCGTTTCGGTGTTTCGGTCGTCCTGCGCGAGGAGCTGTTCGGCACGGAGTGGACGCCCCTCATCCCCGCCCTTTTCCTCGACGGCGTACTCTCCGAGCGGGGCAACGTCGTGGCCAAGGCCTCCATCTCGCGCAACTTCCGCTTCCCCACCCTCAACGATCTCTATTTCCTGCCGGGCGGCAATCCCGACCTGCACAGGGAGAGCGGCTGGACCTACGATGCGGGGATTTCGTTTGCCGTGGGCAAGGCGGAGCACTACAAGCTGAGCGGATCGGCAACGTGGTTCGATTCGCACGTCGACGATTGGATTATCTGGCTGCCGACGACCAAAGGCTTCTTCTCGCCGCGCAACCTCAAGAAAGTCCATGCCTGCGGCGTCGAACTGCAGGCGAACCTCTCCGTAGCGCTGGCCCGCGACTGGAGACTGGACCTCGACGGCACCTACTCGTGGACCCCGTCGGTCAACGAGGGCGCCCCGACGACCCCGGCCGACCGCTCGGTGGGCAAGCAGCTGCCCTACGTGCCCGAACATTCGGCGACCGCAACGGGGCGGCTTTCGTGGCGCCGCTGGTCGCTGCACTACAAGTGGTGCTGGTACAGCCGCCGCTACACCATGTCGAGCAACGACCACACGCTCACGGGCCATCTGCCGCCCTACTACATGAACAACCTCACGCTCGAGAAGGGATTTTCGCTGCGCTGGGCCGACCTGTCGCTCAAAGGCGCCATCAACAACCTTTTCGACGAGGAATACCTGTCGGTGCTCGCGCGCCCGATGCCGGGCATCCACTTCGAGCTGTTCGTCGGCATCACGCCCAAATGGGGCAGGAAAAAGCCCTGAAACGCCACACCGGGGGCGCGGGGTTTGCAGCGTGCCGAGGCAAATCCCGCTATCATGAAACGTATCCTACTGCTGTTCTGCGCGCTTGCGCCCGTCGTCTGCCAGGCCCATTCGGGCAAGGCACGCTATCATGTCGTCATCGACACCGACGGCGCGGCCGACGACCTGCGGGCCCTCTGCCTGCTGCTGGGCAACCGCGAAGCCGAAGTGCTGGCCGTCACCACCTCCGACGGTGCACAGCACCCCCGGCGCTCGGCATCCTGCGTCCGCGGACTGCTCCGCACGCTCCACCACGAGGGAATTCCGGTCGGCTGCGGACGTCCGGCGGGCAATCTCGCTCCGGCATGGCGCGCCCATTCGGAACAGATATGCTGGGGCGAAACCGCCGTTCCGGACCGATACCCCGACGCTCCGGCCCTGCTGGCCGAAACCATCGAAAACGAGGAAGAACCCGTCATCGCAGTCGCATTGGGCGCGCTCACCAATTTCAGCGACCTGCTCGCCGCCCGCCCCGCCCTGAAGAAGCGCATCGCCCGCATCGTCTGGTACAACGGCTGCACCCGCCCCCACGAAAGCGCCAACTATTGCGCTGATTCGGACGCCGCTCGCTACGTACTGGCCAGCGGCATCCCGGTGACGATGGTTTCCGCCTGCGCCGAATCTCCGGTCGCCGTGACGGCCGCATGGATAGACACCCTCGCCGCCGTACCCACGCCCCATGCCCGGAAAATCGTCGCCACGCATCGCACTCCGCCCCTTTCCCGGCTAATCGAGGAACAGCATCTCCAGGCATGGGATGACCTGGCGGCACTCTGTCTCTTCATGCCGGAACTTTTCGAGCACAAGCCGCTCACCCCCACCGTCACGGCCTGCACGCTCCGCAATCCGGAAACTTTCTGCCCCGCGACGGTCGCCCTGCTGCTCGGCAAGCCCGACGCCGAAAGCCGTGTATTCTACGGATTCCCCTGCGACACCGGATGCTACGCGCAGGACGTCCGGCCCATCATCGAACAGGCCCTCGCCCTCCACGGCCCGAGCGAATGGCGGGCGGGCGTACTGACCAACGAACTCCATGGCCACTTAGGCATCTATGCCATCATCGGCGTCAAGATGGGCATCCGCGCCCGCGAATTCTTCAACATCGGGGTCGACGACATCTTCGTAACCACCTACGCGGGTCACTGTCCGCCCGTCAGCTGCATGAACGACGGCTTGCAGGTGGGGACCGGCGCCACCGTGGGCCACGGCCTGATACGGGTGGCGGAATGCGCCACCCCGCGTCCCGAAGCGCTGTTCCGCTTCAAGAACCGGGCGGTCCGCCTGCGGCTCAAACCCCAATACGCCGACCGCATCCGCCGCGATGTCCGGCACGGCATCGAACTGTATGGCGACCTCACGGAGGATTACTGGCAGTATATCCGGCGGCTGGCCCTGCAATACTGGCTCGAATTCGACCGCCACAAGATTTTCGAAGTGCTGGCCGAGGAGCCGGAAATCGGATAGGTTCAGCGGCTTCGGTCAAATTATTAGGCGGCTTCGTTTGCAGATTTCAGAAAGTTTGCCTACTTTTGGACCCGTAATCCGGAGAGGTGCAGGAGTGGTTGAACTGGCCCGCCTGGAAAGCGAGTAAACGTCAAAAGCGTTTCAGGGGTTCGAATCCCCTTCTCTCCGCAAAACACGCACAAAAAACTTCGGCCTTATAGGCCGAAGTTTTTTGTGCAGAACTCGCCCCCGGATTTATTTCACCCCCAACAAATCCGTAACTTTTTTGACGGCCGCAAACAAAAAAAAGCGACCGGAAATTCCAGCCGCTTATCAAACCCAGGAGCGGAAAGAGAGGGATTCGAACCCCCGGAACCTTGCAGTTCAACGGTTTTCAAGACCGCCGCAATCGACCACTCTGCCATCTTTCCGAGGACAAAAGTAACACCGATTTTCGATACTGCCAAATCTTGGCTGCGCTTAATTCGCCGGCTTTCCGGCCCGGCACCGCAGCGAACGGACGGCAGGCAAGCGCTCCCCGGTCCGTCCGGACAACGAATCCGCCCGGAGCGGCCCTTTAATTTTCGGCTTTGGGTGTTCGGAATCCCAAAATTTGCCTAACTTTGCCGATGTTAGTCAGGTGCCACTTTTCACGACCCTACCCTATGAACAAAGCGCAATTCGTCGAGGCCGTCGCTCTCGACACGAACATGACCAAAGTCGAAGCCCGCAAAGTGGTCGACGCCATGATCCGTGCCACTGTCCAGACGCTCCGCGACGGCGATCGGCTCGTGCTCTCGGGGCTGGGTTCGTTCAGCGTCCAGCACAAGAGCGAGCGCATAGGGCGCAATCCCCGCACAGGGGCCGCCGTGAAAATCCCGCCCCGCAAAGTCATCAAATTCCGGCCCTCGGTCGAACTCGACTGACCGCGGCCCAACCGAAGAAACCCGTTCAACCCATGCCCGAAATTTCGCAGCGCGCCGAGCTGATGCCGGCCTCACCCATACGCAAACTCGTTCCGCTGGCCGAAGCGGCCCGCGCCCGAGGTGTCAAAATCTACCATCTCAACATCGGCCAGCCCGACCTGCCCTCGCCGCAGGTGGGGCTCGATGCCTTGAAGAAAATCGACCGTACGATTCTCGAATACAGCCCCAGCGACGGTTATCGTTCGCTGCGCGAGAAACTGGCCGGCTATTACGAGCAGTATCAAATCAAGCTCTCGCCCGACGACATCATCGTCACCACGGGCGGCTCCGAAGCGGTGCTCTTCGCTTTCATGTCGTGCCTCAACCCTGGCGACGAAATCATCGTCCCCGAACCCGCCTACGCCAATTACATGGCATTCGCCATCTCGGCAGGCGCCACCATCCGGCCCGTCGTTTCGTCCATCGAGCAGGGGTTCGCCCTGCCCGACGTCGCCGAGTTCGAGAAGCTCATCAATCCCCGCACGCGCGGCATTCTGATTTGCAACCCCAACAACCCCACGGGTTACCTCTACTCGCGCCGCGAAATGAACCGCATCCGCGATTTGGTCAAGAAATACGACTTGTTCCTCTTTTCCGACGAGGTTTACCGCGAATTCATCTACACCGGGTCGCCCTATATCTCGGCCTGCCATCTGGAGGGTATCGAGCAGAACGTCGTGCTCATAGATTCGGTGTCGAAGCGCTATTCCGAGTGCGGCATCCGCATCGGGGCGCTCATCACCAAGAACAAAACCCTGCGCAACGCCGTCATGAAGTTCTGCCAGGCCCGTCTCTCGCCCCCGCTCCTGGGACAGCTCGTCGCCGAGGCTTCCATCGACGCACCGAGGTCTTACAGCACCGAGGTCTACGAAGAGTATATCGAGCGGCGCAAATGCCTGATCGACGGGCTCAACCGGATTCCAGGCGTCTATTCGCCCATCCCGATGGGTGCGTTCTACACGGTGGCCCGGCTCCCGGTCGACGACAGCGACAAGTTCTGCGCGTGGTGTCTCTCGGAATTCAGCTACGAAAACGAGACCGTCATGCTGGCCCCCGCTTCGGGTTTCTATTCCGATCCTTCGTGCGGCCGCAACGAAGTGCGCATCGCCTACGTCCTCAAGAAAGAGGACCTCGAACGTGCGCTCTTCATCCTGCGCAAGGCGCTCGAAGCCTACAACGCGCGCTGACAGCTCCCCCTACATCATCGGGTCCGACGACGGGTCCGCAGGCTTCTTGAACGGGATGAACTTCTTGTAATAAGGAGTGAAGCGTCCCCGTTCGAGCAGCCATTGGTTGCGTTCCACGAGTTTGCGGATATAGTTCTGACAGTTCAGATGCCGCATGTACCCGAGATACGAATTGACCGTGGCGACCATCAGCCGCGACGGGCGGTAAACGGCACTGCGCATCTGACGGTTGATTCTGCGTTTGGTCTTGTTGACCAGATAGCGGCGGTAGGGTTTGATGTTCGCTCCCAGGAAATTCACCCCCTTGGTCACTTCCTGCAAATAAATCTTGTCGGGGTGGAGCATCAGCCCCAGCTCTTCCTTCAGAAAATTACGAATGACGGGAACCAGCTGCATCAGCTTCGCCCGGTCGGTGCCCACGATGAAAAAGTCGTCGACATAGCGGCCATAGTGTTTCACCCGCAACGTCCGTTTCACGAAATCGTCCAACTTAGAGAGATAGACATTGCTGAACAGCTGCGAGGTCAGATTGCCGATCGGCAGTCCGCATCCGTCGGGCGTGTGGAACAGGCTTTTCGAGGGCGGCAGACCGACCCATTGATTACGATTTCCACGAATCTGACAATTTTTTGTCGGATCGTTAAAAACAATCTCTCGGATAAGATAAAGAATCAGATCATAATCAAGTAATTGGCCCCATGTCTCATCTGCATGCACTTTACGAGTTGCAAATCGCATCAATCGTTCAGCTATAATATCATATAGTTTCCGCCGATTTATATTCATAAAATAGCCCCGAATATCCAATTTAAGCAAGAAGCATTGCCTGCTGAAATTATTCGAGCACGACCGGATATGATGTTCCAGCCGTCCGATGCCGAAATGGGTGCCCATTCCCTTGCGGCACGAGTAGCTGTCCGTGATAAACGTCCGCTCGAACAGCGGCCCCACATAATTGCACAGCAGGTGGTGCACTACACGGTCGCGGAAGTCCGCAGCAAATATCTCTCGTTTAACCGGAATATCTGTAATAAAGCAGATGCTCCGACCTACATGATAACGGCGTTCTTCAATTTCATGATATAATTCTATCAGATTTTCTTCAAGTCTCATCTCAAAACGCAATTGGCTCATAGAGTTGCGTTTATTTTGGCGAGCGTCATAATAAGCATTGAAAAGATCTGTGAGTAGTTTTTCGTTCATAGTCATTTTCTTAAATAAAAACAGTCCGTAGATGCTGGACGCAGCGGACGGAAAATCCGTTCGCACGGTTGTTGTTGTTCTGGGGATTCACACCATCCGGCGAGAACCAAAGGTTGCCCGCGTTGATACTGCCGGAAGAGTTCGGTGAAGAGGACCAATAGTTGCCACGCGACCCGACGTTGTACAAACCGCCGCCATCGGCGCAATTGCGGTAACCGGCAGCAACTTAAAAGCAACCACTGAAATGGACATGACAGAGGAGATTTCCGCCAACTCCATCATGAACTGGTATGAAATAACTGACAGCATCGCATTCGGCCCAACCTTATACGCTTTAAGCCGCCAGTGGATTGCTGAATCTACGAACCACTCTGACAGGAGCCATAGCCCACTGTCACTCTGGGTTTAAGACTGTTTTTATTATGTTTTTTTGCGGAAACCAATAAAAAGATAAAAACAACCTCGTAGATGCTGGACGCAGCGGACGGTAAATCCGTCAGCTCGGTAACCGGTATTCCGAGGATTCACAGCCGTCGAATTGAAGTTCAGATAGCCGCCCCAAGGGTCAGTCGCAGAGTATGGCGACGAGGACCAATAGTAGCCGTTCGTGCCGACGTTGCACAGACCGCCGCCACTGGTGCAATTGCGGATACCGGCAGCTATAAAAAAGCAATCACTGGAATGAATGCGACAGAGGAGACAAGTTGCAGAGGTCAACCCTGTCGTAGACTATTGGACAACTGGCAGCCCATAAGCCGAAATCGCCTGCTTACACCTTACGTTGCCAGCGGATTGCTGAATCTACGAACCACTCTGGCAAAAGCCGTAACCCATGCCATTCCGGATTGAAAAGGTCGTTTTTATCACCTATAGGAGATTTAGGCAGAAAGAAAAAAATGATAAAAAACAGCTTTTACAGATGCTGGACGCAGCGGACGGATAATCCGTGCGCACGGTTGTCGTTGTTCTGAGGGTTCACACCCGTAGAATTGAAGTTCAGGTTACCACCCCACGGATCAGTCGCAGAGTACGGCGACGAAGACCAATAACGGCCCTCCGAACCGACGTTGTACAAACCGCCGCCGTTATTGCAAGCGCGGATACCGGCAGCAGGTATGAACAGGCATGGAAAAGCAATCGCTGGAATGAATGCGATAGAGGAGTTTCGGGAAGTCAACTCCGCCGCAGGCTGGAATGAAGAACTGACAGCGTCGCATCGGATCACGCCCTTCGCGCTTTAAGCCGCCAGTGGATTGCTGAATCTGCAAACCTCGCTGACGGGAACCTTGGTTCACCGTCACTCTGGGTCCGAAGCTGCTTTCTATCATTATTTCAATGCATCAAGAGCCCGTAAAGATAAAAAGCAGCTCTGCGCAGATGCTGGACGCAGCGGACGGAGAACCCGTTCGCACGGTTGCTGTTGTTCTGAGGGTTCACACCCGTAGAATTGAAGTTCAGGTGGCCCGCGTTGGTGCTGCTGGAAGAGTTCGGAGACGAAGACCAGTAGTTGCCGTTCGTGCCAACGTTGTACAGACCGCCGCCGTTATTGCAGGCGCGGATACCGGCAGCTGTCTCACATAATAGCAATCGCTGGAATGAATGCGGCAAAGGAGGTTATAAAGCCAACTCCACCGCAGGCTGGAATGAAGAACTGACAGCATCGCATCGGATCACGCCCTTCGCGCTTTAAGCCGCCAGTGGATTGCTGAATCTACGACCTCGCTGACGGGAGCCATTAACTCTCCGCCATTCCGGGTTGTAAGAGCTGTTTTCTATCTGAAAATCAGGGAATCAAAAAAAGACAAAAAACAGTCTCGCAGATGCTGGACGCAGCGGACGGACAACCCGTTCGCACGGTTGTTGTTGTTCCGAGGGTCCACAGCCGAAGAATTGAAGTTCAGGTAGCCGCCCCAAGGGTCAGTCGCAGAGTACGGAGAAGAAGACCAATAACGACCGTTCGTGCCGACGTTGTACAGACCGCCGTCACTGGTGCAATTGCGGATACCGGCAGCTGTCTCGTAATAGCAATCGCTGGGATGAATGCGGCAGAGGAGGTCCGGGAAACCAACTCCGCCACAGGCTGGAATGAACAACTGACGCCCCATAAACCGGGAAATTTCGCGGTTTATGACTTACGGCTGCCAGTGGATTGCTGAATCTACGAACCTCGCTGACGAGAGCCGTAGCCCACCGCCATTCCGGGTTATAAGAACTGTTTCTTATCTGTCAGCAACAATTCCGGTAGATGCTGGACGCAGCGGACGGAAAACCCATTCGCACGGTTACCGGTGTTCTGAGGGTTCACGCCCGACGAATTGAAGTTCAGGTAGCCGCCCCAAGGGTCAGTCGCAGAGTATGGCGACGAAGACCAATAGTTGCCGTTCGAGCCAACGTTGTACAGACCGCCGCCGTACTGGCAGGCGCGGTAACCGGCAGCTGACGCAAACCGCAATCGCTGGGATGAATGCGGCAGAGGAGGCTGTAAGGCCAACTCCGCCGCAGGCTGGGATGAACAACTGAAGATAGCGCCGTCGGAAACTCGCCCAACACGCATCATATCTTCAGTGGATTGCTGAATCTACCGACCGCTCTGACGGGAGCCGTAACCCGCCGCCATTCCGGGTCGGAACTGTTGCTTTGTTTAAAAATCAATTTATCAAAGAACGCATAAAAAACGACTTCGTAGATGCTGGACGCAGCGGACGGAAAAACCGTGCGCACGGTTGTTGTTGTTCTGAGGGTTCACACCCGACGAATTGAAGTTCAGGTTGCCTGCGTTGGTGCTGCTCGAAGAGTACGGCGAGGAAGACCAACAGTTGCCGTTCGAGCCGACGTTGTACAGACCGCCGCCATTGTTGCAATTGCGGTAACCGGCAGCAGGTTGTGAATCGCAATCGCTGGAATGAATGCGATAGAGGAAGCTTCGGACCAACTCTATCGCAAGCTGGGATAAACAACTGGCAACACCGCGTCCGGCCAAACCTTTCGCGCCTTACGTTGCCAGCGGATTGCTGAATCTACGAACCACTCTGACAGGAGCCATAGCCCGCCGTCACTCTGGGTTGGAAGTCGTTTTATATTTATTTAATCAAGCATCGAATTTAGTCGTTCTCCGAAGGTGTTTCCACATCCGACCCCGAATCGGAGCCGGAATTGGATGTTCCGGATTTATTTTTACCTTTCTGTGCATATTTTTGCCATGCCGACAATTGTCGGGCGATTTCTTCGATCCGTTCGCAAGTGAGTGCGTATTGCTTGGTCGAAATCTGCTGCGTGTCATGCAACAGGCGGATAGTCAGCTTGATCGGGACCAGTTTCTCTCGGGCGTCTTCAATCAGCGGACCTTTCTCAGAAGTCGCGTTCGCACGATAAATGCAAATACATAAATCGAGAATTCCTTTTTTGAGCGATTCGCCGAACGTATAGCGCGCATCACGTCGGATATTCGACGAAAACTTCACTACCTGCAACAGCAAATCATAGCTCGCCTTAAAAACAGGCAAATTGTCATAGATAGCCATCGATCTCTTTTTTCAAATCTGCAACAAACAATACACATTCTACAGGGGTCGCCGCCTCGAGCCGGAATTCACGGATCAACCGTATCACTTTCTCAGTTCGGGGATTCGGCGTTTCCCGTTCGGTCCGGAATTTCGCCACATCCCTCTCGGCCACATGTCGTACCGCCATCGGCGAAACCCGTTCGGATATACCCGTTGTCGGCGAGGACAAAATCGGAACCTTGGGTAACATATCGGCCGACCGGATAAACAGCGGCTCCCGCTGTTCCTCTTTCAAGGGAACCGGAACTCGCGAAGATATTCGGTTCGCGCTTCCGCGGGGCTGCCGTTCTTTGAGCGGCAGCGAGGCTTTCCACACCTCGCAGGCCCCGGGGTCGATCCGGTCGGTCAGAGCTATTACCACGCGCCCGTCAGCCAGGGGACGCGGCGCCGAAGGGAAATATTTCGACAGCACCGCAGCCGGAAAGCCGACCGAAACCATGTCGCGTGCGCAATACTTGATGTGCTTCTTCGAGGGCTTGAAAGGCGACACCCTGCTGACGCAGGCGAATGCCGACCGCTCATAAGCCTTGTAGAACAAGCCTTCGGGATAGAGTACAATCTCGTAGAGGTTACGGTCCTCCCGCGCGGCGATCTCTTCAAAAAAGCGCATAACTCCTTTTGCCTCAAAACCATAAATTCAGGAAGCTCTTTTCCAACAACTTTCCTCGATTGTCATATTCCTCGGAATACAAATTCCACATCAAAGGAACCACAAAATAAACAACCGGCATGATAACTACAAGATAACACAGAATAAATCCACAGACCCAAGTCATCCTATAGATGGAAAGGACATTCAAAAAAGGTTCGATCTTCCCGCGTTTATATTGTTTTATGTAACAAAAATAGGTTTTTTTTCGGAATTTACAAAACAGAGGAGCTTTTTTTGCAAAAAAATTCGACCGCCTTAAAGGCGGTATTCAAAAACCGGAGCGCTCTGGAAGCGCTCCGGTTGATAAAAACAAGACACGTTCGTCTCGCTTACGCTCGCTCTCTTAGAAATTCTGGACGCAGCGGACGGAAAATCCGT
>Ga0073906_1000120_pt1 | contig 126393 bp, 86 predicted proteins | sample Inofromicrocosms_FD_65485 | JGI IMG/M metagenome (GOLD analysis project Ga0073906, IMG submission 65485) | Mouse cecum microbial communities from Vienna, Austria - Inoculum for glucosamine and mucus D2O microcosms | ecosystem: Host-associated > Mammals > Digestive system > Large intestine >...
ATACGCCCTGTCTGCAGCCCGGTACGGCGCGCAAGCTCAGCGGCCACCAGATTCCCCATATTGCCGCAAGGGATGGCAAAACGCGTTGACGTCACATGCCTGTGCCCCTTCTTGCGCAGACGCGAACAAGCATAGTAATAAAACACTATCTGCGGCAAAAGGCGGGCTATATTGATTGAATTGGCTCCTATAAGACAATAATCCTCTATCGGATCGCTGGCTGCAATAGCTTCGCCGACAAGACTCTTGCATTCATCTATTCCGGCATTCACCTCTATAGGGTGTATGTTGCGCCCCAAAGTAGTGAACTGAGCCTCTGCCATACGGCTGAGCTTGCCATGTGGAAAAAGTATGAATATATCGACATCTTTCATTCCTACAGCGGCATTAGCCACAGCAGCAGCGGTATTTCCTGTAGAGGCGGTTATGACACATCGGCGGCGTCCGTCGACGGCAGCGGCAACATCCAGAAATCCTGACATGAAACGTGCTCCATAATCCTTGAACGTCAGAGTCGGTCCATGGAAGAGTTCGAGTACATAATTATCGGGAGAAAGCTCGACCAACGGCGCATCGGCAACGAAAGCATAGTCCACAATACCTTTCAGCAATTCCGGATTTATATCATCGCCGAAAAAGGTTGTAGCCACGACATAGGCTATGTCGCGTATACTCATCTCCTCGAAATTGTTGAAAAATGCCTTGGGCACTACCGGCACATATTCCGGCATGAATAAGCCGCCGTCAGAAGCGACACAGCGGCATGTGGCTTCGCTGAGAGAAACGGAAGTCCCGGGACTGTTTGTACTGATATAACGCATTATCAGGCGGTTCAAAGACAAAAAAGCCTTTAATTACCTTTTATGATTCTTTAGAGGATTCTGATTGTTCTTTTTCATCGGCATCAGCGTCAATTACCGATGACGACACCTCGGCGGCCTCAACATCGGTGATGGGAGGCGGAAGCGTCTGCGACTCGTTGGCTTTGAGAATCTCATCGGTACGCGACGCCCACTTGCGCGGGCCGAAAATAGTGATGACATCTTCGGTGAAAATTACCTCACGGTTGATCAGCGTGTCGGCAAGGCGTCCATGGCCTTCGGCATGCTCGCGAAGGATGGTCTTGGCTCGTTCGTACTGCTCGTTGATGATACGCGACACTTCTTCATCGATGATTTTGGCGCGCTCGTTACTGTACGGTTTTGTGAAAATGCTGTCCTGACCGGAGGAATCGTAGTAGCATAGATTCGGCAGACGATCGCTCATTCCATAGTAAACCACCATGGCATAGGCCTGCTTGGTGACGCGCTCCAGGTCGTTCGCGGCACCGGTGGATACCCGGTTGAGGAACAATTCTTCGGCCGCACGACCGCCAAGAGTGGCACAGATGTCGTCGAGTAATACATCGGATGCCGTTATCTGTCGTTCTTCCGGCAGATACCATGCCGCACCAAGAGCCTTGCCGCGAGGTACGATAGTTACTTTGACCAACGGGTTGGCATAGCGCAGATGCCATGACACGGTAGCATGTCCGGCCTCGTGTATGGCGATTGCCCGCTTCTCTTCGTCGGTAGTTATCTTGGAACGTTTTTCAAGACCGCCGATAATTCGGTCGACAGCTGCCGAGAAATCGTCCTTGCTGACAAATTCTTTATTGTGACGGGCTGCAATCAGCGCAGCCTCATTGCAGACGTTGGCTATGTCAGCTCCTGAAAATCCGGGAGTCTGGCGCGCAAGAAGGTCAATATCAAGATCAGGAGCAGTCTTCACCTTGCGCAAGTGCACTTTAAAGATGGCGACACGGTCGGGAAGATCCGGCAGATCGACGTAAATCTGACGGTCGAAACGCCCGGCGCGCAGCAGAGCTTTGTCGAGTATGTCGGCGCGGTTAGTAGCGGCAAGAATAATCACGCCGCTGTTGCTGCCGAAACCATCCATCTCTGTAAGCAGCTGGTTTAGGGTATTTTCACGTTCGTCGTTCGATCCCATGCCTGCATTGCGGCTACGTGCCCGACCGACGGCGTCGATTTCGTCTATGAATACTATACATGGAGCTTTTTCCTTGGCCTGACGGAAGAGGTCGCGTACACGCGAGGCTCCGACACCGACAAACATCTCGACAAAATCACTTCCCGACATGGAGAAAAACGGCACATCGGCTTCGCCGGCAACTGCCTTGGCAAGAAGGGTCTTACCTGTTCCGGGAGGTCCTACAAGCAAGGCTCCCTTTGGTATTTTACCGCCAAGATTTGTATAGCGATCAGGATTTTTCAGAAATTCGACGATTTCCTCAATTTCCGTCTTGGCCTCACTCAGACCGGCGACATCCTTGAACGTAACTTTATCGGAATTATTTTTATCGAAAAGCATTGCTTTCGATTTGCCGACACTGAATACACCTCCACCGGGACCGGCCGAACCACCGCCCGACATTCGCCGCATAAGATATATCCAGAACACAACCATAAGCACCAGAGGCAGAATGCCATAGATAAGATGTGTGAAATTACCGGAATTTTCCACCTTGTAGTCGCCGGTGAAAGCTCCGGATTCACGCCATTTATCAATTTTTTCCGTCAACTGGTCGGCCGATGGGATATTGGCAGTTACGGTAGCGTCGACACCCCTGTCCGAGGCATAATTAGTACCCCGGAAGAGCACGGAAGCCAGCGAATCGGTCAGGAAGCCCTGAACTTCGCGTTTGTCAGGATAGACAACTATTTTACGTATACCGTGGTCGACCTCGACATAGCGTTCGAAATCGGAATAAAGCACCTCTTTGTTGACGGTGTCATTATCAAAATAAAGTATGCCGCCAAGCACAAAAAAGACGATGGCATACATCCACCAGAGGCTGAACTTGAACGGGTTCTTATTTTTTCCGTTATTGATATTCGGAGAAATAGGCATTGTTGTTTTCTGTTATTGGTGTGGAATGATTAATCCAAATCGGGCAATTCACTTATTACAGCATCAGCCCACAGATCCTCGAGATTATATCGCATACGTGCTTCCGGCAGAAAGATATGTGCCCAGATGTCGCCGTAATCAAGTACAATCCATTCCGAACCGTCGTTTCCGTCGGCATTGAATGGCTTTATGCCGGAATGTATGCGCACATAATCCGCCACGCTTTCGACGATTGAGGCCACATGCATTGTGGATGTGCCTTCTGCAATTATGAAACTGCGAGCCGAGGCTTCGTCGATATCGGCCATATCGACCACAGTTATCTTGCGACCCTTGCGGTCGCGGATTCCTTCTACTATAAGTTCTTTAAGCTTGGATGAATCGTTCATTAAAAATTTAACTTTATTTCTCCGACAAAGATAATCAAATAAATTGAATTTGCTCCGCGCAGCAGCTCCGCGGGTGGATTATTTGCTTTCTTTAAAACAAGTGAATCGGAAAAATGTGCGACGCTTCGGAATTTATTACTCGTAATGCATCACTCTGGCCGGGTCGACAGATGCCGTAAGACGTGCCGGAAGCACAAGTACAAGCCATGCTGCCAACGCCACGCCCACATTAAGGAGCAGGAACCATCCCCACTCAAGAGCCGCCGGCACCGAACGCAGATAGTACATCTCGGGATCAAGCGGCACCGCGTTGGTATAGTGCTGAATCAAAACTAAAGCGATACCGGCCAGATTACCCAAAAGCATACCCATAGCCACAAGACGCATAGCCATGAACATGAACACACGCTCCACCGTACGACGGTCGGCACCTATAGCACGAAGCACTCCTATGGTACGCACACGCTCAAGAATAAGGATAAACAGACTTGAAATCAGCGTAAAAGCAGCCACACAGAGCATTAAGACAAATATCACCACCACATTGGTATCAAGCAGTGCAAGCCAGTTGAAATACAAAGCTCCGCTCTCCATCACCGACGATACGGGATGCAGTCCCGGACCATCGGGACGTGCTGAAGCCTCAAGCAGATCGGACTGCAGGACAGATGCCGTGGCAGCTATGTCGGAATCGGCTATCCCGCGCACGTCTATGCTCGTACAGCTCAATGAATCAAGTCCTGACACACGTCGCAACATTCTAAGAGAGGCGTATACTACATTGCGGTCGTATTCACCGAAACTGGAACTGTAGAGTGCGGCAACACGGTTGCGCCGCAATTTCACTTCTCCGTCGATAATGAACGTCGAAAAAAGTTTGTCACCTACCGAAAGCCCCAGCGAACGTGCAAGCGTCTGCGAAATCACCAGATCGGCATCGCTACCGACAGAGCAATAATCAGGCCAACACCCTTCAGTGATATTGCTGCGTTCAAATTCAAAAGGAGCATCACAACTTTGGCCGATGAATATCACGCCTTGAAAATCATTATCGGTTTTCAGTATCCCGGGCTGACGGATCACCGCCCTTATATCCGAAGATCCTGTCGATTCACTGATTATTGAACGTAAATTGTCATAATTGTCTATCGAATGCGCACTTGAACCGGTAGTCGGGTCATAAGCGGGATAGACCGTCACTTGTGCGTCGAAACCCATGAGTTTATGCCGGATCTCTTCCTTGAATCCTATCACGACAGCTATGGTCAGTTCCATCACAACGAGAGCCAAAGCTATCCCTGCCACGGCAATGACAGCCCCTGCCGAACTGCCCGAGCCGGGACCGCCACGCAACTGAAGTCGACGCGAAATCCAGTAACTTACGTTCATAAAAACGATCAAACGCTTAAAAATCCCACAAATTTAACACAATCGTCCTAATCAGACAAAGAAATTGAGAAATATAGTCCTGTTGTTTCAAATACAGGAGCGGGAGCCGCGCCCACGACAGGCACATCGGCTCCCGCCCCTACATTCCTCCGGATTTATTTCTTTATGATACGGCGTATTGACTTTCCGACACCTTCGGTATTAACTTCTATAAAATAGATGCCTGACGGCAACGATGACATGTCGATCTGGGACTCTCCGCGATTATGTAGCACTACGGCTCCTACCGCCGAATATACACTAAGACTTAATACCCGGCTGCCTGATTCAACATAAAGCAGTCCTTCGACCGGATTAGGATAAAGTCGCACTTCATCACGGCTTTCGACTCCTCGTACGTCGACCTTGTCACGTGCGAGTGTGAACAGCAGCGGATTACTGATCTGAGTCTGTCCGTCGAAAACAGCAGCCATATAAGTGCGGTTCTCCTCGCCTTCGGCAAAATCTCCACCGGCTGTCATACGCACAGAAGCACCGGCTTCGACAAACAAAGGCTCCGAAGTGAATGTGGCTATAGATCGCATCTCACTGCTGTCCTGCGTATAAGGGAATATAGCTACCGTAAGAGTTCCGCCGAAATAGCCTTCGGTACAATCGACAGTCGCGCTAAAAGAAAGTTCCGTCTTGTCGACATCAGTCGTTCGTCCGTCGGCAAGCGTAAGTCCTGTAACAGCAACAACCACATTCCCGGGCCGTGCGTGTAATTCAACTTCGATTCCATCACCGAGGATACGACCGGTATCGGTGTCGACAAAATAGAGTTTGTAAATTCCTGCGACCGGTTCTTGTCCCGAAATAAAACGTTCGAATGCCGAAATATATTCTATATCCTCGCTTTGTCCGCCTTGAAGATCGAGAGAAAAATTACCGCCGAGAGCTACAGGCGTATCTGTATCCGGTTCTGCAAGAACAGCACTTACAACTCCGTAAAATTCCTCCTCGGACCGATTGCTGACTTTTGCCGTAATACGAAAATCGCAACCGAGATAAAAAGGAGTCCGGGCTTTCAGATTCAGAATCTCAACTTCTGTTCCTGAAATATCGATAAACGTACATATCCCTCCGGAAACATTCATACGCGCAGAAGAAGCATCGGAAATCCGCACTGGAATATCAGTCCATTCTCCGGATGCTCCGCGAAAAACAGGACTGACAATATATTCACCGTCAGGAATATATCCAGGCAGAAACACCTGGTATCCCCGCAGGAACCCGCCCGGATTCATGTCACGGATTTCCGGACCTTCGGCATAAAACGGTGTGGCCAACGGCATGGAAGACTTTATTTTCATCCCAAGTGTACCGGAAACGGCATCTATTGAAAAATTACCGACAGATCCTGAAACTGTAACAGCAGAACCGGCATCGGTCTGCCGCGGCCCCACAGCAAAATCTCCGTCGAAAAGTATATTCTCATAAACGACTGTTTCACTTCCGGCCGGTCGGCTGACATTAGCTATGATACTTTGATCATAACTGAATCCTGACATAGAGCCGCCTATACCCTGCTCTTCAGGATCAAGGGCTGTCAGGAGAAAATATCCGTCGCTCATTCCGCCCCAGCCCCAGTTGAAGTGGAAATATCCGTCGGAACTATAACCGTCGCACACAAAAGAATGTCCGCCCTCGTTGCTCTGACCGGAATACTGCACAGGGCCGAATTCGACAAGTTGGTCATATATCAAATCCTCCCAGTCATATAAACCGTAATAGTCGCGCGAAAGATAGCGTATTCCCTTATCATAGTCAAAGTATTTAACCATGGCGACCGGAACATCAAGAACTTGAGCGCCACTCTCGATTGATGTGTACTGCATGTCGACTGCAACACCGCAGGCAAACATAAGTTCAGCCACAGCGGAACTCTGTGCCGGAGTAGCCACCTGAAGCGCATAGTCATCGAGCATCTCGTTCCACTCGAAATAACTGTCGGCAAAGTTCATCGACACCTCAGTTCCGTCGGTAAGCATGTAACTGTTCGCTCCATGCCCTTGCTGCGGCCAACGATGATAGCGCATAACCTGAGCAAGAGCCGTGGCGACACATCCTGTGACAGCTCGTGCCCCGTCTACATCTGGACACATATTATTATATGGGGTATCCTGATTCCATCGTGTAGACACAAGCGGTTCTATCGCAGGACGCACACGCCGCGAAACGGCAGATGCGACGTATGACCGTCCTTCTGATGCGGCCGCTTCAATTTCGCGTGCATACGTTTTAAGCCAGTAACGCATGGCAGGCGGCACAGAAGAACCGTCAACACATGCAGTGGCCGAATATCCCAACAGCGGACACACGGCATCATCGGCGCTCACAACAAGAAAGCCCCGGCCATCGCGGCATGCGAACACATAACATCCCGCTTCGGCTCTTCCCGGCATATCTTCTGTCATGACAAGCGACAACGATGGCGCTGAAGGAAGCCTGGCAGGAGCTTTATGCCTGCCGTTGTAAACACGGTTCAGAGCCTCTATTGGCGAAAGAGAACCGGCATGAGCAAGCGGAGCCGCCGCAAAAGCAAAAAGTGAAATAAAGCAGATAATCCGCAATGATATCTTATTCATAGCCTCTGTAAGGAATTGAAGTGAACCTTAGCTGTCAGGATTAGTATTAATTATACTCTCCTAACAAACTCAAACGCAATTTTGCTCAAAAGGCTATAAATAAAATCAGAGCAAGAGTACTATACGGTAAACGGCGAATGCAATAAGCCACGCCACCGCAGTATTATACACAATACTGAACAATGAGTACCACCATGTTCCCGTTTCCCGTGCGATAGCCGCGACAGTGGCCAGACACGGGCAATAAAGCAAAATGAATATCATGAAGGACAAAGCCACCGCAGGTGTGAAGCCCTGACGTCCGGCAGTGGACGACGACAGGCGCGCGCCAAGGCGTTCCGAATCGTCCGCTCCATCGCCCGTGTAGAGCACTCCGAGAGTGGACACCACAATCTCTTTTGCAGGAACACCGGCCAATGCCGCCACAGAGGCACGCCAGTTGAAGCCAAGAGGTTTCATGACCGGATTTATGAATTTGCCCATCATCTCCAGATAAGAATCGCGCGACGGGTCGATAATATCATCGTCCATATTCTCTGCGACCGTAACTTCATAAGACTGCTGACGGTGCATGGGGAAATAATTCAAAGCCCAGACGACTATGCTGGCGAACAGTATGATACCACCCATCTTCCTTATATATTCCTTACCTTTCTCCCATGTATGACGCAACGATGCCCTTAGTGTCGGCAACCGGTAAGGCGGTAGCTCCATGACAAATGGCGTTTCATCCTTTTTGAAAAGGAAACGTCTAAGCAAACGTGCCGTCAGCATAGCCACAAGTATTCCGAGAATATAAAGCCCCATAAAGATCAGAGCGGCATGCGTCGGGAAAAACGTTCCGACAAGCAACACATAGACCGGCAGTCGCGCCGAACACGACATGAAAGGATTTATCAATATGGTGATTATACGGCTGGAACGGCTTTCGATCGCCCTTGACGCCATAATTGCAGGCACATTGCATCCGAAACCCATTATTAGCGGTATGAAAGACTTCCCATGCAAGCCTATGCGATGCATGACCTTGTCCATTATGAACGCGGCCCGGGCCATGTAACCGGAATCTTCCATGAACGAGATGCAAAAATACAATATCAGTATATTTGGCAGGAATACTATAACTCCGCCTACTCCTCCTACTATCCCGTCGGCGACAAGATCTTTGAGCGGACCCGGCGACATGACCAGATTCAGCGTACGGCTTATCCACGCAACTGCATTTTCAATCCATGAAACAGGATACTGTCCCAGAACAAAAGTCAGCCAGAAAATGAAGAACATTATGGCGAAAAATACCGGAAAACCAACCAGCTTATTTGTTGCCACAGCATCAAGGAAACGCGTGGCACGCTTTCCGTCGACTTTACCCGGTGTGAATGTTTCGGCCAATGCTCCGGCTATAAAACCATATTTTTCAGCAGCCACTATTGAATTTATGTCTTCGTCGTGCAGACTCTCGATACGACCGCGCAAACTGTCACGCAGGATCAGCAGACGGTTTGACTGCAAAGAAAGCGGAGCGCCATCATCGGACATCGTGTCAGGACGCGGGACAACCGCTATATTCGACGGCAGACTATCCTCAATCTCACGATCTCCCTCAAGCAGGCGTATAGCCATATAGCGTGGCGAAAATCCTTTGTCGACGGCAGGTTCGGCCTTAAGCACATCGACAAGGCGACGCACTGCATTCTCGATATCGGCTCCAAGATTGACATGAACATGACGCACAACCGGATCGCGACGCTCGAAAACCGATATTATAGTATCAAGAAGATTGTCGCGTCCCTCACCCGTACGCGCCACGAGCGGCACCATAGGCACACCTATCATTGCTCCGAGAGCCTCGTAATCGAGTTTTCCGCCGGTAGACCGTAACTCGTCGTACATATTCAGAGCAATCGCCATAGGTGTGTCCATGTCGATAAGCTCAGTCGTAAGATAGAGATTACGCTCGAGATTCGAAGAATCCACTACATTTATGACCACATCAGGAGTGAAATCACGCAGGTAACGACGGACATAAAGCTCCTCGGGTGAATATGCGGTCAGCGAATAAGTGCCCGGAAGGTCTACGATATTGAAAGTATAGCCACCGTATCTGAGGGTTGAACGTCTGGCATCGACAGTCACACCGCTATAGTTCCCGACATGTTCATTAGTGTGACAGAGAGAATTGAACAGAGATGTCTTTCCACAATTCGGGTTTCCTATCAGCACCGCATTTATTGTATGGCCATGGGTATCGACCTTGCGTCTTACTTCTTCGGTATTATGCTTAGGTTGTGCTGCCGCGGAAAAACGGTTTTCATCATCCTCTTCTGTATGATCAATGCTGCGTACGACCTCGATAAGATCGGCTTCCGAACGCCGGAGCGACACATCGTAGCCCATCACAAGATACTGGACCGGATCGCGGAGAGGGGCAGCCTGAAGAACTTCCACTTCCTGTCCGCGGACAAATCCCATCTCTATGACACGCTTACGGAAAGCTCCATGGCCAAGCACTTTGACCACAATACCACGTTCCCCGGTCTTAAGTTGTGACAGTTTAATCATCGAAGCGCAGATTTTTTCGCGATGCAAAATTGCGAAAAAATCTGCGCACGACGAAATTTTACAGATGTTTTATTTGAAATAATTCTAAATAATCTTTTTTAAGACAGCCTACATGTATTGTTAAGGAAATTTTCCATCTCGGCATCGGCACAGACCACACACCTCCGCAACTCAAGACCATATTTTTCAAGGTCATCAATACTACGTCTGGCTACACCGCTGTCCATAGCCGCTTTGGCAACAGCCGGAGCCACAGCCTGGAGCAGACGTCGGTCGAATGGCTTGGGAAGTATGTAATCCCGTCCGAATTCCAGCTCCTCATCAGGATAAAGACGTTTAAGATCAGCGGAAGGCTCGCGACGAGCTAGTGCTGCGATAGCATGGGCGGCCGCAAGCTTCATATCTTCATTTATGGTGCCGGCTCGCGAATCGAGAGCGCCACGGAATATATAAGGAAATCCCAAAACATTATTTATCTGGTTCGGATAGTCGGAACGCCCTGTTGCATAAACCAGATCTGAACGTGTGGACAATGCAAGTTCCCGGGCTATTTCGGGATTAGGATTTGCCAAAGCAAAGACAATGGGACGATCCGCCATCGATGCAAGCATCTCGGCATTCACCACATCGGCAACAGAAAGACCAAGAAAAGCATCGGCACCACGCATGGCATCGGAGAGTGAAGTCACATCGGTACGTGTCGTAGCAAACTCACGTTTGGCCTCGCCGAGCTTCGGCCTGTCAGTACGTATTACACCGCGACTGTCGCACATGACTATGTTTTCTTTTTTTACTCCGAGGCATACCAGCAGGCGCGTACAAGCCATGGCCGCCGCCCCCGCACCATTCACAACAAGCCGTATTTCGCCAATCTGCTTTTGCTGCACGACAAGAGCATTGATCATGGCCGCAGCTACAATAACAGCTGTACCATGCTGGTCGTCATGCATCACCGGGATATCACATGCCTCCACAAGATTTTTCTCGATCTCGAAGCATTCAGGAGCCTTGATATCCTCAAGATTGATGCCTCCGAATGTAGGAGCTATGGCACGCACAATATCGACAAAGCGTGCCGGATCGGTTTCATCCACTTCTATATCATAAGCATCTATGCCGGCGAATACTTTGAACAGAAGAGCCTTGCCTTCCATAACCGGTTTGGCCGCATGCGCGCCTATGTTGCCAAGGCCAAGAACAGCCGTACCGTTGCTTACAACAGCGACCGTATTGCCACGGTTGGTGTAAAGATACTGATTGTCGGCATCATCGGCAATTTCAAGGCACGGATATGCCACACCCGGCGAATACGCCAAAGATAAATCATGCGGAGTTCCGAAAGGCTTCGTCGGAACTATTTCAATCTTTCCCGCCTGGGGAAAACGGTGATATCCGAGGGCTTCGGTCTTTAATGTGTTGTCTTTTCTGTCCATAAGATTATGTTTAGTTTAAAAACGTCCGTAAGCAATGAAGTGTTTGATGGAATTTTGTACCTTTGTTCTATGAAACGTTCAAACGGTATAAAAATTGTAGTTGCCTCAATTTTAATTTCAGCGACAGCATATATATATATTAGTAAAGAAATCCTTACGCCGTTTCCCTCCGAATATGCCGATGTATATATTCCGGCCGGCAACAGCAGCGATGCCATAGGAGATTCTTTGCGCGGCAGACTCGGCAATCGTTTCGGTGCAGCCGTGACGCGTTTATGGAAACTTCAGAAAGGAAACGCCAGAAGAGCACGCGGACACTACCGTGTTCTTAAAGGCGAAAGCGCCCTGTCCCTTAGCCGTCGCATCTGCAACGGACGTCAGGATCCGATACGATTTACATTCAACAATCTGCGAACAATCGACGAACTTGCCGACCGGGCCGCATCCCGTTTCGATTTCACCGCCGCAGACTTCATGACCGCCTGCGACAGCATTCTGACAAATCGCGGTTTCAAAAACCGCACCACCTATCCTGCCGCTTTTCTACCCGACACGTACGAATTCTATTGGACAACACCGGCTGAAAAAGTAGTCGAGCGCCTTGCAACCACTTCAGAGCATTTCTGGTCCACGGACCGACGCTCCGACAAAGCGTCTGCTCTCGGCCTATCGCCGACAGAGGTGAGCACGCTGGCTTCAATTGTCGAGGAAGAAAGCGCATCGCGCGACGAACATCCAATGATAGCAAGATTGTATCTGAACCGCCTGTCCAAAGGAATGCCGCTGCAAGCCGACCCTACTGTAAAATTCGCCAACGGTGATTTCGCGGCACGAAGAATCACAAAACGTATGCTTGAAAAAGATTCGCCTTACAATACATACCGCAATAACGGACTTCCTCCGGGTCCAATCAGAATTGCCGACAAACGCACAATCGATGCAGTCCTGAACGCCCCATCAGGCAAGCAACTCTACATGTGCGCGAAAGCCGATTTCTCAGGACGTCATGACTTCACCGACAGCTACGACCGCCACCTCAGCAACGCCGCAGCCTATAGACGTGCGCTCGACCGACGCGGAATAAAAAAATAATCCATTACGAACATACAACAGCATGAACGAAACCATCAAACGACACGCAAGAGTCGATGTGGCCGATGTCCTCCGAGGCTTTGCGGTGCTCGCGATCATACTGCTCCACTCCATAGAACATTTCAACTTCTATTCATTCCCGGACACATCAACACAAAGCCGGTGGCTGAATTTTGCCGACAAAGCTATCTGGGACGGCCTTTTCTTTGCATTCGGCGGAAAAGCCTACGCTATTTTCGCATTGCTTTTCGGATTCAGCTTTTTCATACAGCATGACAACCAGAGAATGCAAGGCAAGGATTTCCGCCTCAGGTTCTGCTGGCGCCTTCTGCTGCTTTTCATAATAGGCAACATCAACGCATGCTTTTTCACAGGCGAAATTCTGGTGATGTATTCACTGATCGGATTCATCCTCGTACTGACATGCCGACTTCCACGCAAATGGATAATCACGCTCAGCGCTATATGTCTGCTGCAACCGGTTTGTATATATCAGATTATACGCGCCCTTGTGTCGCCCGATTACGAGATAGCACACATCAATTCCGCTCCTCTTTGGGCTGCCACCTTCGCCGTGCAGTCGGCAGGTTCGTTCTGGGAAACAGTCAGGGTAAACCTTTGGGAAGGCCAGCTTGCATCTCTCGCATGGGCATGGGAACACGGACGCTTGCTACAGACGGCAGGACTTTTCATGGCCGGCATGCTGATAGGACGCGAAGGCTGGTTTCTTCGTCCGCAACTGCACAAATGGGGATGGGTGCTCGCCATTTCCACTGTATGTTTCTTCCCGCTTCACGGACTCAACGCAATGACAAGCGAATATATTTCGAACCCCAATATAAGTACACCGCTACTGATCCTGTTGTCTTCTCTCTCAGATCTGTGTTTCATGCTTATGCTGACATCCGGAATCCTTTTCGGATATTACTGCAGCAGGCGCCTAAACCGTATATTTTCATGGCTTATACCCTATGGACGTCTTAGCATGACAAACTATGTGACACAAGGCATAATAGGCTCTGCCCTGTTTTATCACTGGGGACTTTTTCTCCAGCTCGGCATCAGCGCAAGCGAACTCGTCGGCATCGCAATCTTTGCCGTACAGTACGCATTCTGCCGTATATGGGCAGGCCGTTACAAACACGGACCTCTCGAATATATCTGGAAACGTGCCACATGGATTTAAACACGTTCAAAAAAAATTTGCTATCTTTGCGCAGACAAGTATAAACAGCTAAAATATATCCATATAATCCAATTATGGCAACAAAACCATTCCACTATCAACCGATGTTTCCTCTCGGTCCCGACACCACCGAGTACTACCACCTGACATCAGACTATGTAAAAGTTGAAAACTGGGGCGGCCACGAATTTCTGGTCGTAGACCCGCAGGCACTCACCGTACTGACCCGCCAGGCCACCCACGACAATGCTTTCATGCTGCGTCGCGAACACAATGCTATGGTAGCCAAAATCCTCTCCGATCCCGAAGCCAGCGAAAACGACAAATTCGTAGCCCTCACGATGCTGCGCAATGCAGAAGTGGCAGCCAAAGGAGCGTTGCCATTCTGTCAGGATACAGGCACAGCCATCTGTCATGCAGAAAAAGGACAAAACGTTTACACCGGATGCAACGACGAAGAACGTATATCCGAAGGTGTATATCTGACCTACACTACCGACAATCTGCGTTACAGCCAGAATGCGCCGCTGAACATGTACGACGAAGTGAATACAGGCTGCAATCTTCCGGCACAGATCGACATCCACGCTACCGAAGGCGACGAATATCATTTCCTATTCGTTGCAAAAGGCGGCGGTTCGGCTAACAAGACATATCTTTATCAGGAAACGAAAGCCTTGATCAACCCCAAGACTTTGCTGCCTTTCCTTATCGAAAAGATGCGCACCCTCGGCACTGCTGCCTGCCCACCCTATCACATCGCATTCGTTATCGGCGGCACATCGGCTGAAAAGAATCTTGAAGTAGTTAAGAAAGCATCCGTAAAATATCTTGATTCACTGCCAACCGAAGGCAATGAATACGGCCACGCTTTCCGCGATATAGAACTTGAGGCTCAGCTCAAGAAAGCATCCGAAGAACTCGGACTCGGCGCACAATTCGGAGGGAAATACTATGCCCACGATATCCGCGTAATCCGCCTGCCTCGCCACGGCGCATCATGCCCCGTAGGAATGGGTGTCAGCTGTTCTGCCGACCGAAACATCAAAGCAAAAATCAATCGTGAAGGCCTTTGGATTGAAAAACTCGACGCCAATCCCGGCGAACTTATCCCCGAAGAAATGCGCAAAGCCGGCGAAGGAAAAGTGGTTGAAATAGACCTCAACCGTCCTATGGCCGAAGTACTCGCCGAACTGTCAAAATATCCTGTATCGACACGCCTGTCGCTAAGAGGCACAATCATCGTCGGTCGAGATATCGCACATGCGAAAATCAAAGAACGCCTCGATCGTGGCGAGCCTATGCCCGACTACCTCAAAGAACATCCCATCTATTATGCCGGACCGGCAAAAACTCCCGCCGGAATGCCCTCCGGCTCTTTCGGTCCGACGACAGCCGGACGCATGGATTCGTACGTCGACCAATTTCAGGATGCCGGAGGCTCTATGATAATGATTGCAAAAGGCAACCGTTCAAAAGCTGTAACAGATGCCTGCCACAAGCACGGCGGTTTCTACCTCGGTTCGATAGGAGGTCCGGCGGCTGTTCTCGCCCAGAATTCAATCAAGAAGGTGGAACTGCTCGAATATCCGGAACTCGGTATGGAGGCGATCTGGAAAATCGAAGTAGAAGATTTCCCTGCTTTCATACTTGTGGACGACAAAGGCAACGACTTCTTCACCGAGATTAATGAAAAATGTAAAATCTGCGGTCTGAATAAGCAATAAGCTGAAGTTTATAAAAAACAAGAGGCCGGGGCTAATCGCACCCGTTGCCTCTTGTTTTTTATTTACACACTAAACTTTTGCCATTGCTGTGCGTCATAACTATATGTAAATATCCTAAAATGAACGTCCCATGAAGGAACCTCGGAATCTCAAACTGTTTATATTTCTCGCTTTGCTGATGACTCTCTTCTCCGCAAAAGGCGCGGACGGATTTAAACAACCGGACTTCGCCTATCCTAAAACAGCCATGGCCGACGCCGGCAAACTGCTTGCCGATGCCGACAAAATCGCCGACCCGCAGCTCGCTGGAATCACCCGCTTGCGCGCACTACTGATTATGACCGCTGCCGATTCACGTATCGATCCCGACAGCCTGAAAGCATGGCCGGCAAAAATCGACAGTGTGGCACAAAACGAACCCGACTCTACAGCCCGCGGATTGATGAAACTATATGAAGCCGTCATTCTCAAAAAAATATATCAGAACCGACGCTATGCCTACGACCGTGTCGACGCACCGCTCTACCCACTGCCGGCAGACATAAGCGCATGGAATGGAGAACAGTTCAAGAGCCGTATAGACGAACTGATTATTGATTGTTCCCGCCTTACATCGAACGCCAAAAACCCCGTATCTGAATACTCGGCTGTCATAGAGTGCGATCCACTGACATCGCGCTATCTACCGACAATAGCCGACGCAGCTGCTGAAATATCGTGCAAAACCGTAAAATATATAGGAACAGAGAATCTGTGCGACACAATTATAAAAAGCCGTCTTGCCGCATCGAAAACACCTTCCGACAGCTTCTTCTATTGGCTCGCCCAAAAGACCCTAAACGAAAACCTTAATCCGGTTTCTGAATTGCGCAAGCTTTATAACAACTTCAGCACTTACGAGAATGCCCGGCTACTGCTGTATTATTACCTTGAAGAAACAGAATCAGATATATACAACAACTATGAAAATGATAAAACAAAGGATATCGCACGTCGCAGAGCCGATATATCATGTATAAGGAAATCATTGGCCGCATTCCCCGACTGGTGGGGAAATGCAACATTGACAAATCGGCTTAACGAGCTGACACAACCGCGTGTAAGCATCTCTTTACCACGAGTGACAGCACCCGGCCATTCTGCCGACATGTACCTGACCTACTCTTTCGCATCCTCTGTAGGATACCGCATATACTCTATTCCGGCGGGTGAAACCGACTTGTCAGTTAAAAATATCACCACCGACATGTCACTTGTCGACGAAGTAAAACTTTCCGCAACACCGACTGCGATCGAACATGAATTGAAACTTCAACTGACCCTCCCCAAAATCGGACGCTATGCCATCGTTCCGATGCTCAACGGTAAGCCAGAATCAGAAGGGTACGCCGATGAAATCATTGCAAGTCCATTTATGCCTGTAGTTTTCGGCAGATGCGAGGACACATATATAGCGACAGTCGACTATATAAGCGGACGTCCAACTTCGGGCGTCGATATAAGTCTGGTGCCATACAACAAACGTCGCAACAAAACTATCAGACTCGGACGGACTGACGCAAACGGACTCTTAAACTACAGAACCGATAAAAACTCCGACCGTTATGGACATTATTCCTTTTCATACAAAGGATATAATCTCGGACAGGCTTTTTATCTGCCCGTAAGCCGTTTCTATGAAAACAACGATAAAGAATTCCTCAAAGCCGACATATTCACCGACCGCCCGATCTATCACCAGGGCGACAGCATAGCGGTAGCCGTCGTGGTCAGCCGCCACAAAGACAAACTGCATTCCGTATCTGCCAACAGTGACATAATCATCTCCCTGTTCGACGCCAACTGGCAGAAAGCAGACAGTTGCATTGTCCGGACCGATGCTTTCGGCCGTGCCACATGCGATTTCGTAATCCCAAAAGGACGACTTACCGGCTATTACAACCTGACAGCGGCAACAATCGGCAAACCCGACAGCAACATAGGCAACCAACAGGTAATGGTAAGCGACTTCCGTCTTCCCACATTCGAAGTCGAGATGACATCAACAGAACGTAATGTTCCCGTCGAAGGAGCCATACGTCTGAAAGGACGCGCCATCACCTATTCCGGTATGCCTGTAGGTGGAGCCAAAGTGGAGGCCACTATAAACGGAGCACACCGCTGGCGGTGGTTCAACCCTGTCCAAAAGCTTGGTGAAATAAATACTGTTACAGCTCCTGACGGTACATTCACCATAGACGTACCGGCTGATATGCTGAAAGAAAAAAATTACAGAAGCGACACTCCGTACAGCGATTTCATAGCTTCAGTAAACGTAACGGCTGTAACTGCCGAAACGGCATCAGCTTCAAAAAATTTCACAACCGGCAAACCGTATATTCTTGACATGGAGTATATGGAAAACAACATCGACACATCCTCTCCTGCCGTATTCACGCCTTTGGCATACGATGCCGATGGTCGGAAAGTAGAAATCGCACTGACATGGAAGCTGCTCGACAAACGCAACAAAACTATTGCTTCAGGCAATACCATATCAGGGAAACGTACAGAAGCCGACTGGAAAAAAATCCCGGGCGGCAACTATACAATCGAACTGAGCACCGTAGATACCGCCCTGGCGAATTCATCACGTCATGGCATAAGCCTCTACAACATAGCCGACAACAGTATGCCCGAAGATGAAACGCTCTTCCTGCCTGTCAACCACTACAAGACCGACGACAACGGACGGATTACCGCGACTTTTGGCGTAGCTGCTGAAAAGGCATGGGTATATACAGCATTCTGCACGGGAGAAAAAATACATTATATAAAAGTGAATGAACGAAAACACGGATTCCATTCGTTCGACGTAGAACTCCCAGCAGGAGAGAATTCCGGCCGGATTCATTTCGTAACATACATTGACGGCAAAGCATGCTCTCGCGACATAATAATAATCCGTCCTGACAAGCGTGCAATCAGCATTGAAGCAGAAAGCTTCCGTGACCGCCTCGTTCCGGGGAGCGGTGAAACATGGCGCTTCCGCATCAGCGACAGCGAAGGTAATCCGCTGGAGTCGGCAGCGATGATAGCCACACTCTACAACCATGCGCTGTCTTCACTCCAATCCTTGTTATGGCCCGGCTCATTAGCCACATATACCCGAAACGCTTCGCTTTCCGTCCACCCCGCTGCCAAAGGACAGCAATACTGCTATTTCGAATTTCCTGTCAAAGGGGAAAAATTTCGTACACTGTCCGCTCCGAGCTTCCTGTTCTCAAACGATTTCGGTCATAGACTAATGATTCGTGGCCGATACTATGGCGCCAGTATGAAATCTGCGGCGACCGGCAGTATGAATGATATGGCGGAAATGGAAACAGCAGAAGACTCGGATGAAGCCATACCTGAACTGGCTGAAACGATCACAGTGGCCGACAATGCCGAATCAGGCGAAAGCAAGGAAATATCTATTCAAGATGTAATGTCCGACAAAGAACGCGTACAATCGGCCGACAACTTCGTCTATCGCGACGGCGAAACGCTTCAGGCTTTCTGGAGGCCCCGACTTGTGGCCGATGCCGACGGTATTGTCAATATCGTATTCAATGTTCCTAATGCCAACGGCGCATGGATGTTCAACGCATTCGCATGGACACCCGATCTTCATTCAGAATCATACAAAGCGACTTGTGTATCATCCAAACCGGTCATGGTGCAGCCGAACCTGCCGCGCTTCCTCCGTCAGGGCGACAAAGCGGTCGTTCCCGCAACAGTGTTCAATAATTCCGACGACAAGACCACTGTAACCACAACAGTAGAAATTTTCGACTGTGCCACTATGGCAGTTTTATCCACAGCTGTCAGCACCGACACCATCGAAGCCAAAGCATCGGCTATCGTCGGCATAAGCGTCAACGCGCCTGCCGATGTCGCCGCCATAGGATATCGTGTACGCTCGGCAGCAGGTAACTTTGCCGACGGTGAACAGGACATAATACCCGTCCTCGCCTCTTCCGCAACTGTGATAGAAAGCACTGAATTCTATCTTAATCCAAAAGAAAACAAGGATTTCGAGCTGACAATTTCTGAAAAAGGCAACAAGAGTGTGACACTGCAATACTGTCAGAATCCCATCTGGAATGTCGTGCGCGCGATGCGTGGTATAAAAAGACTTAATACCGACATGTCACCCGCAGCAGCCTCCTCGCTTTTCAGCATATTGGCCTCGCAACGTATAATTGCCGATAATCCTGCTATCGAAGAGGTCATAGCCCAATGGAAGAAAACTCCTGAAAGCGAAGCACTGACATCAATGCTCAGCCGCAATGCCTCCCTCAAAAGCCTGATGCTCGAACAGACACCATGGTTACAGACCGCACAAGAGCAAAGCCGCCGCATGGAGATGCTGTCGCAGCTATTCGACAGTGACGCCGTAGCCGAAGGCATCACCGCTAACATCGCCTCTCTGAAAAAAGCTCAGAACGACGACGGTGGATTCCGTTGGGGTCCATGGAGTCGTGAATCATCATTGTGGGCAAGCGAAACCGTCCTGATAACGCTTGGCATAGCAAATTCCCTGAACATGCTTCCCGAGGACAACAAAGAGCTTCATGAGATAATCCGTTCAGCCGTAGCCTACATCGACAGCACTTTATCTGACTCGAAACTCAATACCGACACCGACCGGAATCTGGCTCTTGTCCATGCTCTTCTACCCGAATGCAAGCCCACTGCCGGTGCCAAAGCTATAATCGACCGCACTGCGGCACAAATAGCGTCTGGTTGGAAGAATGATCCGACCGTCGGCAAAGCCTACGATATTCTGATACTGAAAGCCGTTGGAAAAAGCGATGTCGCTTCCGACATCCTTGCCTCGCTGCGCCAGTTCGGTGTCGTACGCCCGGGGATGGGTCTTTGCTTCCCATCGGTCGACGACATACGCGGATATGCAACAATCATCCAGGCCTTTTCTGTAATGGGCGCCGAAACCGACGAACTCGACGCCATGCGCCAATGGATATGCGTACGTTCACAGGCAACCGATGATCTCGGCGCTTTCAACCCCGACTATGTCATAGCCGCGACAATGCTGACAGGCACATGCTGGACCGATGTTCCTGCCTCAAACCACGTCACTGTCGACGGAAAGCCAATCGAGATCGACAGCACAGACAGCGCTTCCGGATATTTCACCCAGGCAATCGACGTCAAAGGAAAGAATGCCACCATAAGCGTACGTCCCAACGGTGTGACACCATCCTACGGTTCTGTAGTCACGATCTCCACAATACCCGCCGCCGACGTCAAAGCACGGCCCGGAAAGGACGTATCAATAGAGAAAAGATACCTCGTCAAGGACAACGACGGTAATCTGCGCTCCGCCGACAACTTCACTCTCGGACAAAAAATAACCGTACAACTTACAATTAAGGTGAAACGCGATCTCGAATACGTTGCAATTACCGACGAACGCGCCGCCGCCCTCGAACCTGTGGAACAACTACCAGGAAACATATTCGAAAACGGCCTGTATTTCTATCGCGAGAACGGCGATGCCGCCACCAATATCTTCATAGGCTACCTGCCACGCGGCACATACCACCTCAGCTACGATATGACAGCCAACAACTCCGGAACATTCGTTTCAGGAATAGCCACACTGCAAAGCCAGTATGCGCCCGAAATAACAGCTCACAGCGCAGGTTCCACATTGACGGTAGCCGGACGCTGAACCATTTTCCATAAGGAAACGTTATCACTTTTGGCACATCGGAATTGACAAAATGTCAGTCGATGTGCCAAAAGTATTTTTTGGAACGGTATTTGCATACATATAAGCAAAACGACATCAACACAAACTTAAAAATAAAGCATACAGTTATGAAACTCAAACCATTAGCAGACCGCGTACTCATCCGGCCCGCAGCAGCCGAAGAAGTCACTCTCGGAGGTATCATCATCCCCGACTCAGCAAAAGAAAAACCGCTCAAAGGCGAGGTAATAGCAGTCGGCAACGGAACCAAGGATGAAGAGATGGTCCTGAAAGCCGGCGACGAAGTGCTCTACGGCAAATACGCAGGGACAGAAATCGAGTTCGAAGGCGATAAAGTCCTTATCATGCGCCAGAATGAAATCCTCGCTGTCATCGAAAAGTAATTTATAACTGATAGAAAATACACATAACATCATGGCTAAAGAAATCAAATTCAATATTCAGGCTCGCGAAGAACTGAAAAAAGGTGTCGACGCTCTGGCCGATGCCGTAAAGGTAACCCTTGGGCCAAAAGGCCGCAACGTAATAATCAGCAAGCAGTTCGGTGCGCCCCACATCACCAAGGACGGTGTGACAGTAGCACGCGAAGTAGAACTTGAAGACGCATTCCAGAACATGGGCGCACAGCTCGTCAAGGAAGTAGCATCCAAAACAGGTGACGATGCCGGCGACGGCACAACAACCGCTACTGTTCTCGCTCAGGCAATCATCGCCGTAGGTCTGAAGAATGTAACAGCCGGTGCCAATCCCATGGATCTGAAACGCGGTATAGACAAAGCCGTAGCCGCAGTAGTCGGAGGCATCAAGGAAATGTCGGAGGAAGTAGGCGACGACTTCAAGAAAATCGAGGACGTAGCCCGTGTTTCCGCCAACAACGATGAAACCATAGGCCGTCTTATCGCCGAAGCCATGGAAAAGGTGAAAAAAGAAGGCGTGATTACCGTAGATGAAGCCAAAGGCACTGAAACAAACATCGAGGTAGTCGAAGGCATGCAGTTCGACCGCGGCTACATCTCGCCCTACTTCGTTACAGACACAGAAAAGATGCAGTGCGTCATGGACCGTCCCCTGCTTCTTATCTACGACAAGAAGATCTCAAACCTCAAGGACATACTTCCTATTCTCGAGCAGACAGCCCAGAGCGGACAGCCGTTGCTGATAATCGCCGAAGACGTTGACCAGGACGCATTGGCCGCACTCGTTGTCAACCGTCTGCGCGGCTCCCTGAAAATCTGTGCCGTCAAGGCTCCCGGATTCGGCGACAGACGTAAAGAGATGCTCGAAGACATCGCTATCCTTACAGGAGGTACTGTCATCTCCGAAGAAAAAGGCATGCAGCTGGTCAACGCCACCATGCAGGATCTCGGACATGCAAACACTGTCACTGTCACCAAGGACAACACGACCATCGTAAACCGCGACAGCGACAAGGCCAAAATCGCCGCACGCGTAGGCCAGATCAAATCGCAGATTGCAGCCACTACCAGCGACTACGACCGCGAAAAACTTCAGGAACGTCTTGCCAAACTCGCAGGCGGTGTGGCCGTGCTCCACGTCGGCGCCCCCAGCGAAGTTGAGATGAAAGAAAAGAAAGACCGCGTCGACGACGCACTGAGCGCTACCCGCGCAGCTGTCGCCGAAGGCATAGTCCCCGGCGGAGGCGTAGCATATATCCGTTGCCTCAGCCGTCTTGACGGACTCAAAGGCGCCAACGACGACGAACAGACCGGTATCGAAATCGTACGTCGTGCAATCGAAGAGCCTCTTCGTCAGATTGCCGCCAACGCAGGCGTCGAAGGTGCCGTAGTGGTTCAGAAAGTCAGCGAAGGCAAGGGCGATTTCGGTTACAACGCACGCACAGATACTTACGAGAACCTTCTTGCAGCCGGTGTGATCGACCCGGCCAAGGTGACCCGTGTGGCTCTTGAAAATGCAGCATCAATCGCAGGCATGTTCCTGACCACAGAATGCGTCATAGCCGACAAGAAAGAAGAAAATCCGGCACCCATGCCTGCACCGGGCATGGGAGGAATGGGCGGAATGATGTAAGCCTTACATCCGAAACAAAATTATAACGACACAAAAATCCCCCGGAGCACATCAGACTGTGCTTCCGGGGGATTTCCATATTTTCCGCAAAGGAAATCATGTGTTCGGCGAAAAATACGTAACTTTGGAACGGATTTAGAATTCATCAGCAATACAATGACAAAACATCTGCTCGACCTGCGCGTCGAATCCTCCGACGACCTCGGCGCCGGATATTCCGCCATAGTCCTGTCTGCTCCCGACGGCAAAGCGCTGCCGATGGTAAAGCCGGGACAGTTTGTTGAACTTCAGGCTCCCGACGGTCGCACAATGTTGCGACGGCCGATCTCCATTTTCGACTACGACGGGCGCACACTTTCGTTGCTTGTACGCCGCATAGGCAACGGGACCAAAGCAATAGCAGCACTATGCCCCGGCGACAGAATAAGCACAGTAATGCCTCTGGGCAACGGTTTCCCTGCCGTACGTTCCGACGAACGCGTTCTTCTTGTCGGCGGCGGTGTAGGCATAGCCCCGCTGCTATATCTCGCCCGCGTCATAGCCGCTTCCGGGCGGTGGCCGGCGGTAATCTACGGCGCACGCACTGCCGCCGAACTCGTAGCCTCTGCCCGTTTCGACGGTTGCGCCGACCTCCATATATGCACCGACGACGGATCTGCCGGTTTCCACGGTCTTGTGACCTCACACCCGGTGTTCAGTGCAAGAGAGTACGACCGCGTGATGTGCTGCGGGCCCAAACCTATGATGCAGGCAGTAGCAGCGGCATGCCGCGAAAGAAATATAACATGTGAAGTTTCACTCGAAAACATGATGGCCTGCGGAGTCGGCGCCTGCCTCTGCTGCGTAGAGAAGACCGTTCGCGGCAACGTATGCGTATGCACCGAAGGCCCTGTTTTCAATATCAACGATCTGACATGGTAAATCTATCGACATCTTTAGGCTCGCTTCAGCTGAAAAATCCCGTGCTGACAGCTTCAGGCACATTCGGATATGGCGAAGAATACTCTGATTTTTTCGATCTCGCACGTCTTGGAGGCATTATCGTCAAGGGAACCACCCTTGAGGCACGCGAGGGCAACCCATATCCCAGAATGGCTGAAACACCATCCGGCATGCTCAATGCCGTAGGACTCCAGAACAAAGGTGTCGACCATTTCATCAGTCAGACATATCCGCGCATTGCAGGCTGCGGCACACAGATAATAGTCAACGTATCCGGCTCATGCCCGGAGGACTATGCCGAAGTGGCACGACGTCTGGCACCTCTGGCCGGAATCGAAGCCATAGAAATCAATATCTCTTGTCCCAATGTCAAGCAAGGCGGCATGGCCTACGGCACAACTACTGCCGGTGCGTCCGAAGTCGTCACAGCCGTACGCAAGACATGGCCGCGTCACCTGATGGTCAAACTGTCACCTAATGTCACCTCCATTGTCGACATAGCTCTGGCCGCACGCGATGCCGGAGCCGACAGCCTCTCTCTGATAAACACTCTGCTCGGCATGGCTGTCGACGTCGAACGCCGGCGCCCGATGCTTTCGACCGTCACGGGCGGCCTGTCAGGTCCCGCCGTGCGTCCGGTGGCCGTACGCATGGTATGGCAGGTAGCGAAAGCCGTCGACATACCGGTCGTCGGACTCGGAGGAATATGCTGCGGGCGCGATGCTCTGGAATTTATAATGGCCGGAGCTACAGCCGTGCAGATAGGTACGGCCAATTTCATCGACCCGACAAGCTCGGTCCGCGTCGTCGACGAAATCACAGAATTCTGCGAACGTCAGGGAGTGAACGATATAAGCGAACTAAGAGGAATAATCTGAATCTCCCGTTCATATCACCAAAAAAAATGGCCGGCAAATTTTATGCCGGTCACTTTTTTTATTGCAACGTACTGCCCGCCGTTTTTTATTATTACCTTTGCGGCGGTTTTTGAATAAAGTATGAAATAAAAGGTAAAAATGTCTATCCTACAATTCGGAATACTGTTTATTTTTCTCGCTTTAGGCGAACTGGCAGTACACTTTACTGGAATTCCCGTTCCATCGAGCATCATAGGAATGTTGTTGCTCACACTCGCACTCAAACTCGACATCGTCAAACTGGCATGGGTCGATAAAGTCGCAAGCTTCCTTGTCCATAATCTCGGCTTTTTCTTTGTCCCTGCCGGTGTGGGATTGATGAAATGCCTCGGCCTACTGACTCAACAGTGGCTGCCGATCGTCGGAGCATCAATAGGCAGCACCATTGTCATAATAGCAGTGACAGGACAAGTTCATCAATTGGTCCGCCGACGCATCGCATCGCACAACCGTAGCGACAGAGCAAAAACATCGATTCAGCAATAAGCGACAAAAAATTATGGACTTCCTGACCAACCGCTATTTTCTTATAGCACTCACCTTCGGATTCTTTCTCGGCGCACGCTATCTGCAAAGAATAACAGGTCTGAAACTGCTGAACCCCATCCTTGTAGCCATCGTGGCTATGATATGTTTTCTCTGTTGCCTCGGTATCGATTACGAAACATATCAAGCCGGCGGCGAATACATCGACTTCTGGCTCAAACCGGCCGTAGTAGCCCTCGGCATACCGCTATACAAACAGCTGAATGCCATCAAAAAACAGTTGCTGCCACTGCTTTTGTCTGAACTCGCCGGATGTGTGGCCGGCATAGTTTCCGTGGTTATTCTTGCCGAATTTTTCGGAGCAACGCGCGAAGTAGTCATGTCACTTGCACCAAAAGCCGTAACGACGCCCATCGCTATGGAAATTGCAAAATCGATCGGCGGCATCCCCCCGCTCACTGCCGCCGTAGTCGTATGCACAGGTATTTTTGGAGGAATGACCGGCTTCAAAATTGTGAAAATCAGTCATATCAATAGTCCGATAGCATCAGGGCTGTCGATCGGCACTGCCGCTCATGCCGTGGGCACCTCCGCAGCCATGGAACGGAGCGACCGTTACGGAGCATTTTCGTCGCTCGGACTCACACTCAACGGGCTGCTTACCGCGCTTCTCGCCCCTGCCATACTCGGACTCATGGGCTATTAATCCGCAAAAAAGGAAGCACTTGAAGCTCGTTTATCGGCTTCAAGTGCTTCCTTTTAATTAAACATCATGCACTCTCAGACGTACATATTGACAATAGCTTCGTAAAGCTCCTGCTTTCCTGAAATAACGGCCGGTTCCGGACGGCTCTTGGCGTAATCCACAACATCTTCAAGCGACATTTTCCCGTCTTCGAACTCCTTGCCCTTACCGGCATCAAAGCTTGAATAGCGCTCAGAAAGCATTTTTGTATAAGGCGATTTCTCAAGTATCTCTGCGGCACTGATAAGCGCCCGCGCCATTGCGTCCATACCGGCAATGTGTGCTATGAATATATCTTCCGGATCTGTTGAATTGCGGCGTGTTTTGGCATCGAAATTGGTACCGCCGTTGCCAAGTCCGCCATTGCGTATAATCTGCATCATGGCCTGGGTCAGTTCATAGTTATCGATCGGGAACTGGTCAGTATCCCAACCGTTCTGATAGTCGCCTCGGTTAGCATCGATACTTCCGAGCATTCCATTGTCGACAGCCACGCAAAGCTCATGTTCGAATGTATGTCCGGCCAAAGTAGCGTGGTTCACCTCGATATTCACCTTGAAATCCTTGTCGAGTCCGTTAGCCTTCAGAAAACCTATAACCGTTTCCGTATCGGCATCATACTGATGCTTGCTCGGCTCCATAGGCTTGGGTTCTATAAGGAATGTTCCGGTGAAACCTTTGGTTCGGGCATAGTCGCGTGCCATACGCAACATTGTTGCCAGATGTTCTTTCTCGCGCTTCTGATCTGTGTTAAGCAGACTCATGTAACCTTCGCGGCCACCCCAGAATACATAATTCAGTCCACCGAGAGCTATTGTGGCATCAATGGCATTCTTGATCTGCACGGCAGCACGCGCAACTACGTCGAAGTCGGGATTGGTGGCTGCACCGTTCATATAGCGGGCGTTGCCGAATACATTGGCAGTACCCCACAGGTTACGTATGCCTGTAGCTTCCATCTTTTCTTTTAGATAGGCCACAATCTCTTTCATTTTTTCCTCATAATCCGGAATGTCAACCAGATCGCCTATAAGATCGGTATCATGGAAACAGAAATACTCAATCCCGAGTTTCTGCATGATTTCAAATCCTGCATCGACTTTTTGTCTGGCAACAGTCATCGCATCCGGGCCGTCATTCCATGGGAATTTTTTTGTGCCCGTACCGAACTGGTCGCCACCCTCGGCGCAGAGTGTATGCCACCAGGCCATTGCAAATTTAAGCCAATCCTTCATCGGCTTTCCAAGTATGATTCGATCGGCGTCATAGTAACGAAACGCCATCGGATTATAACTTTCAGGACCCTCGTAGGCAACCTTGCCTATTGCAGGAAAATATTCTTTCTTTGTCATTTTTATATGATTTAAATGTTTTTATTTTCATCCTTTGTCTGCCGAAAGCTCTGCGTCAAGACATTCTTTCCAGCGCATATAGGCTTCCAGATAAGGCGTACGGTCCGCCTCCGGTTCTATAAGCGCAATTTTCTGTAATGTTGCGAAAGCTTCTGTATTATTCCTGTAAATACCCGCACCCATACCTGCTCCGCGTGCAGCGCCTACAGCCCCGTCGGTATCATAGAGTTCTATGGTCGCGCCCGACGTACTTGCAAGCGTTTCTCTGAAAACAGGACTCAGGAACAGATTGGCGTTTCCCGCATGGATTTTTTTTATTTCCATACCCATGTTTTCCATAATCTTCATGCCGTATATGAACGAGAATACGATACCTTCCTGCGCGGCACGCAACACATGACTGCGTGTATGTATGTTGAAATTGATGCCGTGCATCGAACAGCCAATCTCACGGTTTTCGAGTACTCGCTCGGCTCCGTTTCCGAAAGGAAGTATCGTGACTCCGGCCGAACCGACAGGTGCGCAGGCTGCCATATCGTTCATTTCCGCATAGGAACAAGAAGCGGGTACCACATTCTTATTCATCCATGAATTCAATATTCCCGTACCGTTTATACATGTCATGACACCTATGCGGGTCTGCTCTACTGAATGGTTTACGTGCGCAAAGTTATTGACACGCGAAAGCGTGTCGTAATCCACCGTTCCGTTTATACCGTATACCACACCCGACGTGCCTGCCGTAGACGCCACCTCGCCCGGATTGAACACGTTAAGTGACAAGGCATTGTTTGGCTGGTCGCCTGCCCTGTATGTCACCGGAGTCCCTTCCGCAAGACCAAGCTCTGCGGCCGTTGCGGCAGTCAACCGCCCCTGCTCGCCGAAAGTCGGGAGCAATTCCGGAAGTATATCCGGATCATACCCCAGATAATCCATCAGAAAGCGAGCCGGCACGTTGTCTTTGAAATCCCACAGCATCATTTCCGAAAGACCGGACACCGTTGTAGCGATTTCACCTGTAAGACGCATGGCGATATAATCGCCGGGAAGCATTATTTTATATATGTTATTGAAAACCTTTTCTTCATTATCTTTCACCCATTTCAGCTTGGCAGCAGTGAAATTTCCCGGGGAATTGAGCAGACGCGGCAGACATGTCGCAGCACCAAGTTCGTCGAAAGCCCGTTTACCGAAAGATACACCGCGGCTGTCACACCAGATTATTGCATCACGCAACAAGCGTCCATCGCGATCGACAGTCACAAGGCCGTGCATCTGATAACTGATTCCTATGGCTTTGATGTCATGTGAATCCACACCCGACAATGCAAGCACCGATGCCGTAGCTTTTTTTAGATATAAAAACCAGTCGTCGGGATTTTGCTCAGCCCATCCGGGCTGCACGGCGCGTATAGGCGCCTCGGTTTTGGGATAAAAATCAGAAGCGACGCAGACCCCGGTGAGAGCGTCTACTATCGCAGCTTTTACGGAAGAACTGCCTATATCGTAACCTAACAGATACATATTTTCGCAATATCATTATTTGTTTCTATTATAAATATGAATTAAAAGCCGCCAACACTCAACGGGCAAAAGAAAAGACATTCATAATTTTATAAAAACACGGGGCCGCATCGCTCAAAGATACAGCCCCGTCTATATGATATAACAATAATGTCAGTCGAACTTCTTTCGGTGAAAGACAAAATTTCGTCCGAGGTACTTCTCGCGAACTACCGGATTCTCAGCCAGTTCCTCCGACGTGCCCTGAAATAGAATGCGGCCTTCGAAAAGCAGATACGCACGATCGGTGATACTGAGTGTTTCCGGAGCGTTGTGGTCGGTTATAAGTATGCCTATATTTTTTTCTTTCAGACGATATACTATCGACTGTATATCCTCGACGGCGATAGGGTCGACACCGGCAAAAGGCTCGTCAAGCATTATGAACAGAGGATCAATCGCCAGACAGCGGGCAATCTCCGTACGACGACGCTCTCCACCGGAAAGCTGGTCGCCGAGATTCTTGCGTACTTTCTGCAGGCGGAATTCAGAAATAAGACTTTCAAGTTTGTCGCGCTGATAGTCGCGGGGCTTGTTCGTCATCTGAAGCACAGAACGGATGTTATCCTCGACACTCATTTTTCTGAATACCGAAGCTTCCTGAGGCAGATAACCGATGCCATTCTGCGCACGCTTGAACATCGGCAGTTTCGTAATATTCTTGTCATCAAGATATATCTGGCCTTCATTCGGCTGTATAAGCCCGACAGTCATATAGAATGTCGTTGTCTTTCCGGCACCGTTAGGCCCGAGCAATCCGACAATCTCACCTTGCGTCACATCGATCGAAACATGATTCACAACCGTACGCTTGCCATACTTTTTCACAAGACTGTCGGTGCGCAACACTATTCCCGACGGCGTTGTTTCATGGTCGGGGGAAGACGGAAACGCATCGTCTTCTATTACCATCTCTATCGCCTGTTCAAACGGTTTAGGCAACTTTTCGGCCTCTTCGTTATTGCGATTCAGAAAATTAAGGACACCCATCTTATGATTCGGTTCTTAACCGGGAATCTGGCTATGTACGGCAGGACGACGAAGACGACTCTCGATATAATCGGTAAGCAGATTGATAGCCACCGTATTGCTGCCTCCTTGGGGCACTATGAGATCGGCATAGCGTTTCGACGGTTCTATATACTGGCAGTGCATAGGCTTCAGAATGTCCTGATAGCGGTCGATTACCATCTGAGGTGTACGTCCGCGTTCGATACAGTCACGCGCTATCACACGTATTAATCGGTCATCGGCATCAGCATCCACAAATACCTTTATATCGAGCATATTACGCAAAACCGGATCTGTAAGCACAAGAATCCCCTCGACTATGACGACATCTGTCGGACATACTTCGACCGTTTCCGGCTGACGAGTACATGTCAGGTAGGAATAAGTAGGCATCTGTATGGTTTTTCCGGTTTTCAGTTCTTTAAGATGTTCAACCAGAAGAGTCCATTCTATAGCGTCCGGCTCATCAAAATTGATTTTACTACGCTCCTCCGGCGGGATATGGCTTGAATCCTTATAATATGAATCCTGTGGCATCACAGCCACTTCCCCGGCGGGAAAACTATTGATAATCTTGTTGACGACTGTCGTTTTTCCCGAGCCGGTGCCTCCGGCGATTCCTATTACTAACATGATCGGTGTCTGTATGGTATGGTGCTTAAATTTTTCGTGCCACGAAATTACGATATATTTTCGGAATTACCAAAGCCTGCTCCTTCGGGTTCAACGTATGGGATGGTATTCAACAAAGGCTTCGATGGCTTCATAAGATGCCAGTCCGAGGTCCTGATAAAGACGTGCGGTCGCACGATTACGCTCCTCGGCACGCTGCCAGAACAGACGGTCGTCATCGCCAAGGAAAGGAGCGTTCTCCATCTGCGACTGATGTTTTAGAATAGAATTGCGCTTGAATCGCAATTCCTCAGGACTGATAGGCACTGCCATCTCTATATGGTCGATTTCCCATTCGGCCCACGCTCCACGATACATCCATATCCGGCAATCCGTCATCCATGGTTCATCCTTAAGTTCGTCAATAGCTGCAAGAACTGCATCGGTACACACTTTATGCGTACCGTGCGGATCGGCAAGGTCACCGGCTACGAAAATCTGATGCGGCTTGACTTCTTCTATAAGTTTACGGACAATGGCGACATCCTTTTCCGTAAGGTCGCCTTTCTTGATTGTGCCCGTTTCATAAAACGGCAAATTCAGAAAATGCACATTCTCAGGCTTGACGCCGATATAATTGCATGCCGTGCGCGCTTCTCCCTGACGGATTTTTGTTTTCATGAACCTCACATCCGGCATGTCGACAGCTCCGGCCGTCTTGGTGGCTATGAATTCATGGATCGCACGGCTTTTCTCCAGATATTCCGGCGTTTCCATGCCGAAATGTCCGGCAATACCGTCCATAAGCAGTATATAACGCATCATGTCTTCGTCACCCACAGCTATATTGCCCGAGGTTTCGTATGCCACATGCACATCGTGATGCTGGTCGACAAGGCGCTTGAACGTACCGCCCATAGAAATGACATCATCGTCAGGATGCGGTGAAAAAATGATCACCCGCTTTGGATACGGCTTCGAACGTTCCGGACGGTAGGTGTCGTCGGCATCCGGTTTTCCGCCGGGCCAACCGGTGATAGTATGCTGAAGATCATTAAAAATCTTGATATTCACATTGTAGGCAGATCCGTATATCGCCAACAGTTCACCAAGCCCCCAGTCGCTGTAGTCCTTATTTGTCAGTTTCAGGATCGGTTTCCCTGTCACTCCGCATAACCAGACTATAGCACGCCGGATCAGCTTGTCATTCCACTCGCATGATGTTACTTTCCAGGGATGACTTATCCGTGTAAGCTCCTCGGCTGCGGCAAGGTCTACAGCTACATGGACATGTGGATGACCCTGAAGCTGTGATGCCGGAACACTCGTATCAGGCGGAAGTTCCACAGTACGGCGCACAATTTCGGCACGGCTTTCACCCCAGGCCATAGTCAGTATACGCCGGCTCGACAAAATATCGGCAATTCCGAGGGTTATAGCTGTAGTAGGTATTTCATCGCACTTATAGTCGTGGGCTATATTATGGCGTGTATCATTGCTAAGCAACACCATTCGGCAGAAACTCGACCGGGCGCTGCCCGGTTCGTTGAAAGCGATGGAACCGTTAGAACCGATTTCACAAAGGACCACATCAATGCCGCCTTCATCGGCAATCCACTGCTCGTAGGCCTGACAGTACTCGTGCATCGTTTCTTTCGTAATCCCGGGATTAATGGAGCGTACGTTGCTCTCGGCTATATCTACATGATCGAGAAACACGTCGCGCAAACGGCGCAATGTCGACGGTCCCTCGGGATGCAATGGAAAAAACTCGCTTATATTATATACAATAACCTTACTGAAGTCAAGTTCCCCGGCCTTGGCCATACGTATAAGCCCTGCATACACAGGATGTGTTGAAGTCCCTGCTCCGAGAGCAAGCACACATTTACCTTTCTCCGAAATGAAACGCCGGATATAAGCGGCAATGCGTTGGGCAAGATGATCGGCACCGTCTGATGCGGTTTCAAAAATAAGAGTATCCATCTTTTCCTCGCGCGTCAACGCAGTACGTTCTATCTCATTATCAGGACTGTAATAACGCCGCGAAATGCGATCGAGTTTAATCTGTGAGCTTAAATCGTTTTTCATTATTCAATGAATATATAGTGGGTCAGTACATGTTTCTTGTTTTATATACAGTAAGCAGACGGTCTGCCATTAACGGTACTGCAACATAGACGTATTATATTTTACAAATATACGAATTTGCATTATAAAAAAACGGCTATCTCATATAAAAACAAACAAGCGGAAGATTGGCTGCGTAATTTAACATCCGAATCACTAAATTTTATTAAAAGGACTTCAGACACCGTCAATTGTTTTATATTTGCATCAAATATCATACTTAAAAACCCCATGAAAATATACCTCAACATTATCTATCGCACAAATTGGGGCGAATCGCTTTACGTCAGCGGCAACATAGCGGCACTCGGCAATGAAGCCCCTGACAAAGCTCCGATAATGAAACTCAACGGCAAAGACTGCTGGAGCCTCGAACTTGACATTCCTGACGACATCAAGGATTTCAACTACCGTTATTTCGTACGTCATGAAAACGGTACGGTGAAAAACGAATGGGGCAAACCCCATAAATTCCTCGCCGGTGCCGCTATAAACGACGTACATGACCGCTGGCAGGATCAACCGTTCGACAAACCATATTACGCATCGGCATTCACAGATTGTATCTGCCGACGTAACGAAACAGACCATGTCCTTGCACCTGCCTCAGGAAAAATAATGCTGGCAATATCAGCCCCGATGATAAATCCGGCACACACACTTGCGGTCAGCGGTGCTTCGGATTCCCTCGGACAATGGAATCCCGAAAAAGCCGTACGCATGAACAATTCCGATTTCCCGATATGGAAGGTCAATATTCCTGCCGGCGACAACCCTGTCGGCACGGAATATAAATTCCTTATCATCGACAAAGAATCAGGAGCACCCGTAAGCTGGGAAGGAGGCGAGAACCGACGCATAGAAGCATCTTCTGCTTCGACTGCCACCATTCTCGCCGGCATGCGCTTCATCAACGAGCAAAAACTATGGCGAGGAGCCGGCGTGGCAATTCCGGTATTCTCATTACGCTCAGCCGACGATTTCGGTGTCGGTGATTTCTACGACATAATGAAACTTGTCGACTGGGCTGTAGCCACAGGACAAACATTCATACAAGTCCTGCCGGTAAACGACACAACCATGACCGGCACATGGACAGACTCATATCCTTACAACGCCAATTCGACTTTCGCCCTTCATCCTATGTATCTGCGCGTCGACGAACTCGGAAAGCTTGCCGATCCCGCACGCACAACCTATTTCGAAAATCTGCGCAAAGAACTGAATGCCTTGACTGAAGTCGACTACGAACGGGCTAATAACGCAAAAATCGAATACACACGCGCAATGTTTGCCCAAGAGGGAAAGAAAACACTTGCCTCCAAGGAATTCAAAGCTTTCTTTAAGAAAAATTCCGGATGGCTGACACCCTATGCCGCATTCTGCACCCTGCGCGACCGCTTCCATACTCCCGACTTCAATAAATGGGAGAAATATGCCGATTTCAGCAAAATCGACCTCGGTGAGTTCTCAAGCAAACATGCCGACGACATGAACTATGTCTACTACGTCCAGTATCACCTCGACCGACAGCTGCACAATGTCCGCGACTATGCCCATGCCCACGGTGTAACTCTTAAAGGCGACATTCCCATAGGCATATCCCGAACCAGCGCCGACGCCTGGACCAATCCGCGCCTGTTCAACCTTAATTCTCAGGCCGGTGCCCCGCCGGACGATTTCTCCGTACTCGGCCAGAACTGGGGACTTCCGACCTACAACTGGGAAGAGATGTCGCGCGACGGATTCAAATGGTGGAAAGACCGTTTCCGCAAGATGGCCGAATACTTCGACGCATACCGCATCGACCATGTACTGGGCTTTTTCCGTATCTGGCAGATTCCCATGGATGCGATACACGGTCTTCTCGGAGTATTCAACCCCGCTCTTCCGTTCACGCCCGACGAACTGCGTTACAACTACGACTTCTGGATCGACACAGACCTGCACACTACCCCATATATAATGGATTATTTCGTAGGCGACTATTTCGGTCCGTACACAGCCGAGGCTTGCAAGAACTTCATGGACTCCGTCGGACATGGCCGCTACCGTCTTAAAGAAAACTTCAACACCCAGCGGAAAATCGCCGACTATTTTGCCAAACAAGCAGCGAACGAAAAGAACTCGCGCCTGTGCGACGGGCTAATCGGCTTGGTCGACAACGTGCTGTTCATCGAAGATCCGTACGAAAAAGGCAAATACCATCCACGCATCTCGGCACAGTACACATATATTTACCGCTCGCTCAACGACTACGAACGTTGGTGCTTCGACCGGCTCTACAACGACTTCTACTATCACCGCCACAACGATTTCTGGTACGACAAAGCAATGTGGAAACTGCCTCCTCTCATCGACTCCAACGACATGCTCGTCTGTGCCGAAGATCTGGGCATGATTCCTGCCTGCGTTCCTGCCGTAATGTCGCAGCTTGAGATCCTCTCGCTCGAAATACAGCGAATGCCAAAGGATCCGTCGACAGAATTCGGAAATACGTGGAGCTACCCATACTATTCAGTATGCACTACATCGACCCATGATATGGACGGCATAAGACGGTGGTGGGAATCAGACCGCGACAAAACCCAGCATTTTTTCAACGAAGTGCTTCACGAAAACGGCCAGGCTCCTTATTTCGCCGAACCTTGGGTGTGCGACAAAATTGTCGACCTGCACCTGAAATCGCCTTCAATGCTGTGTATTCTGCCATTGCAGGACTGGCTGTCGCTCAACGGAGAGATACGAAGAGAGAATCCGGCCGAAGAGCTTATCAACAACCCGGCCATCACACCGCACTACTGGCGCTACCGTATGCACCTCTCCATAGAGGATCTGCTCGGTAACAAGGAATTCAACAATTACCTGCACGATAAAATCAAAGAATCAGGCCGATAAAACGAAAACAAAATCACTTTTTATACCATAATTATACGGGCGCATGTATTTGCGTCCGTATTTTTTATTCGGCCGGGAGCCGGAATTGTCGCATTTTTTCGTAATTTCGCGTCCGCACTGCAATGAGGAAAGCATGGTCGATATTCCGCACGGTCATGTCCGTGATTTTATTGCTCGCGGTCGTGATGCCCGTGGGCATATATGTCGTGTTCTCAACTCCTGCAATACAGGACGAAATACGTTCCGTAGCATCCTCGGAACTAAGCAAACTGCTCGGAGCAGAAGTGGGCATCGGTCGGCTTGAAATACACCCGTTCAACCGTCTGAGTGTCGAGGACATGAGCCTGACACTGCCTGATGGCGACACCGTGGCATCGATACATCGAGTAAGCGCAGGCTTCGAGCTCCGGCATCTGCTGATGACCGGCGAAATCATAATCGACTACGCCCTTCTCGACGGTGCGACCCTGTCAGTCAGCCGCGACAGCATAAATGCGCCTCTCAACATCCAGACGATCATAGACCGGCTGAAATCGGATCGCAAAAACGAAGAACCATCGAATTTTGATTTGAAAATCAGCACTGTCGTAGTACGCGACATGTCGGCTTCCTATGATGTGCGCGACCGTGCGCCTCTCGACAGCGGCCGCTTCGACGCTTCGCATATAAAGATTGAAAACCTGTCGCTGAACGCATACATACCACAGCTCAGCCGCGACTGCTACGCAGCTGAAATCGACCATCTTTCTTTCAGGGAACATAACGGATTCGAACTTGCCAAACTGAAAGTATCGGCATCCATCGATTCTACAGCCCTACGGGTGTCAGGACTAAGTATGTCACTGCCACATTCGACATTAAGTTTCAAACCCATAACAATACCGACCAAAGGAGTGAGCGGGCTGGGCGAAGCATTGCGCAATCATAAAACCAAAATCATTTCAGGCGACGACTGTTCCATTTTTCTACCGGATCTCGCCCCTTTCATTCCAATACTAAACGATTTTCCGACCCTGCTTGCGCTCCGCCTTGAAGCCGACGGCTGCAGCGAAGCAATAACAATAGAACGTCTTGCCATACATGAACCGGCCACGCATGCCGTCAGCCTTAATCTCGGTGCCGAAATAACAGGTATCGACACACCCAACAGCATTACGGTCGACATAAAACGTTTATCGGCAATTATCCGCGGCCCGGAATGTGCGGCGATCGGCGGAAACAGACTTTCAGGCAAAATAAGTTCTTTATTACAGCAGACTGCAACACAAGCCGTGGTGCTGAAAGGATACGGCAACATCGACGGCGGACGTATTTCACTGAAAACCGACGGCGACGCAGGAAATGCCGACATTGATGCAAACTACATCAATTCACGCCTCGCACCACAGATAAGCTGCAAAGGAGAATTACGTAAAATCAACGCCGGATTGCTTACATCAAGCCACATTCTCGGTCTTGCCGATGCTTCTTTTTCAGGTAAAATAAGAATACGAGGAAAACAAACAGACGGAACTGTAAATGCCACAATCAACAGGCTCGATATCCTGGGACACTCTTATTCCGGTATAACACTCGACGGACGTCTGCTCAACAGCACAGAAGCGGAAATACAACTCGACACAAGCGACAAGGATGCACAGCTGACATTGGACGCATCAGCCGGATTCGGCAAAGACAAATATCTCATTGGCACCATCTCAGGCCGCGACATAGACCTCGACGCACTCGGTCTGTACGACAGAAGACCGGGTCTTAAATTAAACACCGACGCCGATATAGCTCTGAGCTGCACGGATATCGACGACATTGAAGGTTCTGTCGAAATCCGCCGTGCCGACTGGACCGACAGCGAAGGAAAAGGCCTTGTGCTGCCACCTCTGAGCATTGAGGCCGACCCGTACGGAATAAATCCCGGCATAGAAATCACGTCGGACAAAATCAACGCATCAATAGCAGGAAAATACAAGGTAAGCACATTGGTTCCCTCGCTGAAAGAAATGGCAGCAACATCTCTGCCTGCTCTTTTTCCGGAACCGATCAAAAGCACCAAAGCATTTAAAGGAAGCAGGAAAACCAAACGCGACAAAAAAGCGCAGCGACCCGACAACGGAGGCAACGACTTCACATTCGACATAAGCCTGAACGATGTCGACACAATATGCAACTTCTTCGCACTCCCGGTTGCCCCTCTCGGACAAATGACAGTCAACGGCTATATCAGCCACCGCAGGGGAACAGCCGCCGCATCGGTCGACATACCTTTCCTGCGTCAAGGCAACAACAAAATAATCGACAACACACAGTTTGACATACGCCTTGACACAACTTCCCACAACGGAAGAATTTACCTGACCGCTGAGATACCCACCCAAAAAGGCACTATGGCCGTGGCCGGGCTGATCGGAAGCGCCGACAACAGAATAAACACCCGTCTTGACTGGAAAATCGAGCGACGCATCCCCCTGAACGGCACAATAGATTTCACCACGCTCCTTAGCCGCGATAACGAAAAAGAACTTGCCGCCGAAATAGAATTCAACCCGGGAACAATAAATTTCGGCGACGAGGTATGGCATATAAAGCCTGCACATCTCTCCTACAGTCCTCCGGAGCTGAAAATACAAAACTTCGCACTCGATACAGGCAAGCAATCCATAGCAATCGAAGGGAATGTCGGCGCACTCGAAAGCGACAGCATAGAAGTACGGCTCTCCGGCATAAGCCTGTTGCCGATATTCGAAACCCTCGAAATCGACAATGTCCTTATAAGCGGCCTCGCGACAGGCTCTTTCATCGGCCACAGTCTGCTGTCGCCGGCTCCTTTCCTGCGCTGCGAAAGCCTGCACGTCGACTCAATCGGATATAACCGCTGCACATTAGGAAATGCCGACGTGGCAGCATTTTGGGATAATGAAAAAAAAGCTTTCAGCCTTGATGCCGACGTTATCGAACCCGAAGGCGCTCACTCCCGAATCGAAGGCGACATATTCCCGTTGGCACAGGCTCTTGACCTGCGCTTCCATGCCAACCATGTGCGCGTAGGATTTCTCAAACCGTTTATGTCTGCGTTCTCTTCCGACATATCAGGACACGCATCGGGATATGCACGGCTATTCGGCACGTTCAAGGAAATAGACCTTGAAGGCGATATTTTCGCCGACAACCTGAACATGAAAGTAGACTTCACCAACACCACATACGCGACAAGCGACAGCGTCCACATAAGACCGGGCCGTATCATCGTCGACAACGCCACAGTCTACGACATAAACGGGCACACGGCACGACTCAGCGGACGAGTCAACCATCACTTTTTCAAGGAACCGACATTCCGTTTCGAACTCACCGATGCTATCGACTTCCTGAGCTACAACGGAACACGCAAACAGAATCCGGATTGGTATGGAACCATATACGGCAACGGAGGAGCACTGATTACAGGCCGTCCGGGCGTAGTCGACATAGGCGTACGCATGACGACAGCACCGGGTTCCCATTTTACATTCGTACTATCCGACCGTCGCGATGCCGACGAATATAAATTCATAACTTTCCGCGACATCACTCCGGATTCGCTAAAACCGTCTGCACCGAAGCTTGATTTCATTCCGGCTTCCGTACGCCGTCTGCGCGAAAAAAAGACAGAACTTTCAGACGAATCAGCATCGGCATTCAATCTCGACCTGAACGTGGACATAACACCCGACGCCCGAATGACCCTTGTGATGGATCCGGTGGCCGGCGACGAAATAAAAGCAAACGGTTCCGGCGACATGCGCCTGACCTACAAGTCGCTCGACAACGATATGCGCATGTACGGCACCTACACCCTTGAAGACGGAAGCTACAACTTCACCCTACAGGATATTATCATAAAGGATTTCACAATAAAAGCCGACAGTAAGATCAGCTTCAACGGCGACCCGTACGATGCCTCACTCGATCTGGCGGCATATTATGCCTTGAACGCCAATCTGAGCGACCTCGACGAATCATTTCTTCAGGACAAAGAGCTTAACCGCACCAACGTGCCTGTGCATGCGCTGATGAAAGTGACAGGCGGAATAAGTCAGCCTAACATAGATTTCGACCTTGAATTCCCTACCCTTACCTCCGACACCTACAGAAAAGTACGCAGTATCGTCAGCACACGCGACATGATGAACCGCCAGATAATATATCTTCTGGCTCTCAACCGCTTCTACACACCCGACTACATGGCTTCTACAACAAAGGGCAACGAACTGTTCTCCGTAGCCTCGTCCACCATATCGAGCCAACTCGGAAGCATGCTCGGCAAACTCAGCGAAAACTGGAGCATAGCGCCGAACCTGCGCAGCGACCGCGGCGACTTCTCCGATGTGGAGGTCGACGTGGCTCTTTCCAGCCGGCTGCTCAACAACCGCCTCCTTTTCAACGGCAACTTCGGATATCGCGACAAATCGATGAATACAAACCAGTTCGTCGGTGATTTCGATATAGAATACCTCCTTAACCGACGGGGAACATGGAGGCTGAAAGCCTACAACCGCTATAACGACCGTAACTATTATGTACGTTCCGCCCAGACTACACAAGGTATAGGCATCATGTTCAAACGCGATTTCGACAATATTTTCAGCTTCCTGCGTCGCAAGAAAAAAACTACGCTGCCGGAAGCCGAAGCCGCCGACAGCGTAAGAATATCCGAATAAACCGCTGACGTCAGAGCCTGTCGCATTCAGCCAACCATAGCTCGGCGGATGCGTCGGAAGGCATACGCCAGTCGCCGCGCGGCGACAGACACACACTGCCTACTTTAGGTCCGTCGGGCAGGCACGAACGCTTAAACTGCTGTGAGAAGAAACGCCGGAAAAATACCTTCAGCCATTTGCGTATCTCATCGTCGGAGAACTCCCCGTCGAAAGCGGTCCGCGCAAGCAGATAAATGCGCGACGGCGTGAACCCGTAGCGCAACGTATAATAAAGAAAAAAATCGTGAAGATCGTAAGGGCCCACAAGATCCTCTGTTTTCTGAGCAATGTCACCGGAGCTGTCGGCAGGTAGCAACTCGGGGCTGATCGGAGTATCTATAATGTCGAACAGCGTTTCACGACAGCTTTTATCATCCATTTCAAAAGCGAAATAACGGGTCAGATGCCTCACCAGAGTCTTGGGAACTCCGGAATTTACGGCATACATCGACATGTGGTCGCCATTATAAGTGGCCCATCCGAGAGCAAGCTCCGACAAGTCGCCGGTGCCGAGAACCATACCGCTTGTCTGGTTCGCTATATCCATAAGAATCTGCGTGCGCTCGCGCGCCTGCGAATTTTCGTATGTGACATCATGCACCGAGGAATCATGTCCGATATCGGCAAAATGCTGATTCACGGCATCAACTATAGATATTTCCCTTAATGTCGCACCAAGCGAACCCACAAGAGCCACAGCGTTGCGATACGTGCGTCCGGTGGTTCCATATCCGGGCATGGTGACCGCGATTATACCTGTCCGCGGCAATCCGAGAATATCAAACGCCCGCACTGCCACAAGCAATGCCAGCGTGGAATCAAGTCCGCCCGATATTCCTATCGTCAGGCTCTTGCATCGGGTAGCTTCCAGCCGCTTGCAAAGTCCCGCAACCTGAATATTTATTATTTCCTCACAACGTTCGCTAAGGCGGCTGTCGTCGGCGGGTACGAAAGGCCGGGGATCAACACGTCGGCGCAAATCCATAAAATCGTCCACAGCATACGGCTCAAGCGCAGATGAATGGGATGACCGCACACAGCGATAGGGAACGGCGGCATTGCGGCGACGACAATCCTCAAACGAAACAGTGTGCATACGGTCACGGATGACAGCCTCTATATCGACATCAGCAATAACGCTCTGTATACCAGTCTGCCACCGCTTGTTCGACGCAAGAAGCGTACCGTTCTCAGCCACTATGAGTTTGGAATCGAAGACAAGATCGGTCGACGACTCGCCATGCGCCGCCGACGCATAGACATAAGCCGATATCGTCCGCGCCGACTGCTGTCTGACAAGCGAAAACAGATAATCATATTTTCCGATAAGATCGTCGCTGGCCGACAGATTCATTATGACCTGCGCGCCCTCCATTGCCGCAAACGAACTCGGAGGTACGGGAGTCCACAGATCCTCGCATATTTCAAAACCTATGCGTACACCGTGGTGTTCCACAATAATATCTGTTCCGAAAGGCACCTGTCCGCCGCCGTCCCAAAGTTCTATCTCTCCGGAACGTTCGGGAGCGGCGCTCCACCAGCGCTTTTCATAAAATTCATTGTAATTCGGAATATATGTCTTGGGGATTACGGCAAGCACACGGCCGGATTCAATCACTACAGCGCAGTTGTAGAGCGATCCGCAGACATCCACAGGACATCCTACAGCCACCAACGGACAAGCGGGAAGCTCAGCGGTGAATTCCGCTATCTCTCGAAGAGAACGACGCGCACCGTCAAGCAAAGTACGGTTATGAAATAGATCGCCGCAGGTATAAGCTGTGACACACATCTCCGGAAAAACAACAGCTTCCACCCCTTCTGCCGCAAGAGTTTCAAGGGCATCACAGATGTTAGCCGTATTATAGTCGCAGCCGGCAACACGCACCGGAACGGAAGCCGCGGCGACTCTGAAAAAACCATGTTTCATGCTGATGAATCAGTTTCTGTTTAGTGCGAAAGCAAAATTAAGCAATATTTACACAAAAGCGGTAATCCGCTTGCAAAAAAGCGCAAGAGAATGACTTCCGGCCACCTCGCACCGAAAAAATAGACGGAAATATTTTGATAGTTAAAAACATCTGTTTAATTTTGCGTTGATGTTCCGGGTTCATAGCCCTGAAAAGACAGAAATGCCATTGAAAAAGTACTCATTCCTAACATAATCCGACTGCGGTAGCCTTGACCTCCGGCCTATACCGGCCATTGCGGCAAGGCATCGTTACGACACAGCCAAACTAACAAACAAACATAACAAAAACTTTAATTTTAACTAATTTAACTCAGTTCAACAAAATTATGGAAGCTCAAAAGCCCAAAGCACAGACCAGTGCAAAAAAGAACGCCCCCGGCATCAAAAACGCCTCATGGGTTATCGTAATCTGCGCAATCATCTGCGTATGCTTCTTCATTTTCTTCCTCGGCAACGAAATGCACTTCGAGGACGGTCACCCCATCAACATCTGGGGCACAATCTATAAAGGCGGCTTCATCGTGCCTGTGCTGCAGACTCTCTTCCTTACCGTTATCGTTCTGGCCGTAGAACGCGGCATCGCCCTCTCCGCCGCCAAAGGCAAAGGCAACATCACCAAATTCGTTGCCGGTGTCAAGGCCAGCCTCGCCAAAGGCGACATCGAAGGCGCACGCAAACTCTGCGCAGCACAGAAAGGTTCTGTTGCCGCAGTTGTCGACGCAGCTCTGGTTCGCTACGAAGAAATGGACAAGAACACAGTACTGACAAAAGAACAGAAAATCGCCAACCTCCAGAAGCAGGTTGAAGAAGCTACCGCTCTGGAAATGCCTACCCTCCAGCAGAACCTCCCCATCATCGCCACGATGACCACTCTCGGTACTCTCGTCGGTCTTCTCGGTACTGTAATGGGTATGATCAAATCGTTCCAGGCTCTGTCGCAGTCCGGTGCTCCCGACTCTACCGAACTTTCGACCGGTATTTCTGAGGCTCTTATCAACACCGCCTTCGGTATCGCAACCGGTGCATTCGCTGTAATCTTCTACAACTACTACACCAACAAAATCGACAACCTCACCTACGCTATCGACGAAATCGGTTTCTCGATCGTGCAGACATTTGCCGCTACCCACTAATCCCGGTTTATCCATTTAAAAATCAAAACACTATTAAATAGGTAAATATGGGAAAAGTAAAAATTAAAAGAAAAAGCACTCTCATCGACATGACCGCGATGAGCGACGTGACTGTTCTTTTGCTTACTTTCTTCATGTTGACTTCAACCTTCCTGCAGAAGGAACCCACCATTGTCTACACCCCGTCATCCGTTTCGGAAGAAAAGGTGCCCATGAACAATGTGGTGACCGTACTGGTATCGAGCGCCGACAAATCCGGCAAACTCGACAATCCGGAAATTGCAGAAGGTAAAATCTTCATCTCGTTCACCGGCGACGCCGACTCGACATTCTCAAGCGAAAACATCCGCGGCATGATGCTCGACGAAGCACTCTCCATCTACAACGAACAGCACAAGAACAATCCCATCCAGCTCACAGCACAGCAGAAAGCCGAATTCCGTTCGACAAACATGTTCGGAGTTCCTTTCCAGGTCCTGCCCAAGATGCTCAGTATGCCCCTGACCGAACGCGATAAGTTCCAGGGCGACATGACAAATCCTGAAGTCGGAATACCCATCGACGGCAACAAGAACCGCGACGGTCGTCTTAACGACTTCCAGATATGGCTCAAAGCTATCTACAACGTGGCTCAGCGCATCAACAACGAACAGGCCGAAGGTCTTTCGTCCGAAGAGCGTCAGAACCTCTCGAACCTCTACACCGCTCTGATGCGCAGAGGCCAGGGTATAGCAGTCAAAGCCGACAAGGACACCCCCTTCACCACCGTACAGCAGGTTTTCGACAATCTGCAGACGATGAAGCTCAACAAATTCAGCCTTATGACAGCGCTGAAATCTGAAGATGAACCCACCAACTAATGTAAAGGACATATGGCACAAATAGAACAATCGAGCGGCGGCAAAAAGAAAAAAGGCGCCCAGAAAAAGATGTCTATCCATGTGGACTTCACCCCCATGGTGGATATGAACATGCTTCTGATCACATTCTTCATGCTCTGTACTACGATGATCAAATCGCAGACACTCCAGATTGTGCTCCCCACCAACGAGGACGTCAAGAAAGAGCAGCAGAGCCAGGCGAAACAGTCAGAAGCCATAACCCTGATTCTTGACACGGAATATACCGACGACAAACCCACCGTTGATGCAGAAACCGGCAAGACCATCCATAATATATATTATTATGAAGGTATCGCCGACACAACGTTCTCAACACCGAAGTACCTCCGCAAGGAGCAGTTCATCGGCAACATGAACCATCAGCCTCAGGGTATCCGCAAGATCCTCCGCAGCAAGAACGAAGAAGTGATGAAAGAGTACGAGTCGCTTAAGGATCGTTGGAAAAACAAGGAAATCACCAAGGAAGAATTCGACCAGCTGGCCAAAAAGAATGCGGCCGACTCGCTGAAGACTCGTCCTGTAGTGGTGATCAAACCGGGTCCCAACACCACCTACGAAGGCCTCATCAACGCTATCGACGAAATGAACATCAACCAGATTTCGCGCTATAGCATAGAGCTTCCCTCACACACCGACACCGTGCTCCTGCGCCACTTCGAGCAGGCCAACAACGAGACTATCATCCGACCCACAGTCAGAACTACATCTACTAACCTTTAATCTCTAAAACGAAAATGGCAAAAGACGTAGATCTTTCATCAAAAGAGTGGCGTGATATAGTCTTCGAAGGCAAAAACAAAGAGTACGGCGCCTACACACTCCGTGCAGGTTCCGTCCAGCGCCACACCAAAGCTGTAACTTTCGTCCTCATCGGACTCGCGATACTTCTGGTATTCCTTATCCTCAGCATCTCCGGCGTTTTCGCCAAACCCGAAGATGAAATGATTGTGACAAATACCGACCAGGTACTTACAACTATCGATACCGAGGACATTGAAGACGAAATAGATGATACGGAAGAATTCGTATTACCTCCCGAACCCGAAGAAATCATAGCTCCTGAAGAAGTTGCCAACGAGCAGCGAATCACCGAACTTCTTATCGTCGAAGATGATCAGTTAGAAGACGATAAGCAAGTGAAAAATCAGGAGGAAATGATTCAGAACGAAGCCCAGGCAGGTGCCGTCGACATCACCGAAGGCACGAACGACCTTAATAAGGTGACAATCACCGAACAGGTCATCGCCGAAGTGAAAGTCGAGGAAGAACAGCCCATGAGCATAGCCATGGTGGAACAGAAACCTATGTTCCCCGGCGGCGAAGCTGCAATGTACAAATTCCTCAGCGACAATATCGTCTATCCCCCGGCCGCAGCCGAAGAAGGCGTTCAGGGTCGCGTAGTCGTGGAATTCGTCGTAGCCAAGGATGGTTCGATACAGAACGTCCATGTTGTCCGCACTCGCCATCCGGCTCTCGACAAGGAAGCCGTGCGCGTGGTCAAGGCAATGCCCAAGTGGGTGCCCGGCCGTAACAACGGTCAGCCCGTAAAGGTAACCTACACTCTTCCCGTCACATTCCGCCTGCAATAAGAATTCGCTTTTGAATTCCATACATTCCAACGAAGCCCGCAGCAATAAAGTTGCGGGCTTCGTTTTTTTTCCAAGTCGTGGATTTTTTGAGGGGAATTTTTGTTATAAAATTGAACAATCAATTTATTCTGCTTAATTTTGCAAATGAAAAGCGAAACCAACATGCAAGGTTCAGAAAAAACCGACATGCCCGCAACTCAGTCGCCCTCCACGGCGGCTACCGGCACTCAGCGCGCGCCATACAAACTTGGCGTAGCCCTCAGCGGCGGCGGCGCACGCGGCTTCGCCCACGCCGGCGCCCTGATGGCAATCGAAGAAGCAGGCCTGCGCCCTGACATCATTGCAGGCGTCAGCGCCGGAGCTGTCATAGCCGTCCTCTATGCTGCGGGAATCTCCCCGCTTTCTATGGCCCAACTGTTCAGCAAATCCGGATTCCGAGATTTCGCCGAACTGAATTTCGGCAATGCCGGACTATTCCGCATCGATAGGTTCAAACATTTCGTGCTCCGCGCACTCGGCGGCCGCCGCCTGCTTGAAGAACTCGACATTCCGGTATATCTCGGCGCCACAGACCTCGACAACGGCCGTCCGGCCGCGTTCCATACAGGAGAAATAGGCGACCGCATGATAGCGTCGTGCTCCATTCCCATAGTATTCCGCCCCGTAAAAATCGATGGAATAAATTATGTCGACGGCGGTGTGCTCCGCAACCATCCCGCATGGATAATCCGCGACAAATGCGAGAAACTAATAGGAATCAACGTAAGCCCGCTGGGAAAGACCGGAGAATGCACCTCGATCATCGACGTCGCCCTGCGCACCTACAACCTTATGGCCAAAGCCAACCAGAACACCGATATGGCGCTGTGCGACATATCAGTGTCGACACCCGAACTGGCAAGTTACAAAGTATTCAACATGAAGCATATCGGCAAAGTATTCATGAGCGGGTATATACACACCCGACGCGCCTTGCGCGACGCAGGACTCTGGAACCCGACTCCCGACGGCCCATCTCTGTCTGAAGCTCTTGAAAAACTCAGAAAATAAATCAAACGGCCGAAAGCTCCACGAAAGAACATAAAGACTAATGACACAACAGAAGCCTATCATCTATCAGCTGTTGCCACGACTGTTCACCAACTATTGTGAAACGCCGTTGGTAAATGGCCCGATAACACGCAACGGCTCCGGCAAACTCAATCAGATAACATCACGTATACTCAAGGAAATCAAACACCTCGGGACCACACACGTCTGGTACACCGGTGTAATCGAACATTCGCACGACACCGACTACACATCTTTCGGCATTCCAAAAGATAATCCGCATGTAATCAAAGGCCATGCCGGAAGTCCGTACGCAATCACCGATTACTACGATATCGATCCTGATCTGGCTGAAAACGTACCCGACCGCATGGCCGAATTCGAAGCACTGGTAGAACGCACACACCGCGCCGGCCTGAAAGTGATAATCGATTTCGTCCCCAACCATGTGGCACGACAGTACCGCTCCGATGCCAGGCCGGCCGGTATAGCCGACCTCGGCGAAGGCGACAACCACGAGATGTTCTTCTCGCCGACAAACAATTTCTACTATATCACCCGTCAGCAATTCGCACCGTCGGTCGATCTCGGCAGCGGCGACGACGCTTATGTCGAATTTCCGGCTAAAGCATCAGGCAACGATTGCTTCACGGCCTTTCCGGGAGCTTGCGACTGGTACGACACCGTCAAACTCAACTACGGCATAGACTACGGCGACGGCAGCCGCCACTTCGATCCGATCCCGCCCACATGGCTGAAGATGCTACACATCCTGCGCTATTGGGCCGCCAAAGGAATCGACGGTTTCCGCTGCGATATGGTGCACATGGTGCCACTCGAGTTCTGGCAATGGGCTATTCCCGCCGTACGCGACCACTATCCCGATGTCCGTTTCATAGCCGAAATCTACGACGTGGCTCTCTATCGTCCTTTCATCTCCGCGGGATTCGATTACCTCTACGATAAAGTAAACCTCTACGATACCCTGCGCGGAATCGAATGCCACCAGCTTTCGGCTGCGCACCTGACATCGTGCTGGCAGACCGTCGAAGGCATAGGGCCGCACATGCTCAATTTCCTTGAGAACCACGACGAGCAGCGCTTCGCATCGCCTTTCTACGCCGGCAACCCTTGGCGCGTCATACCTTCACTGGTAGCAAGCGCCACAATGTCGACAGGTCCCATGATGATATACTTCGGTCAGGAACTCGGCGAACCGGGAACCGACGCCGAAGGCTACAGCGGACACGACGGCCGCACCACAATTTTCGACTACTGGAGCGTGGCATCCGTACGACAGTGGCTCAACAAAGGCCGTTGCGACGGGCAGCTTACCCCCGCACAGGACGAGCTACGCCGACTGTACGCACGCATACTCCGACTATGCAACGCCGAGGAAGCCATACGCTCCGGAGCTTTCTTCGACCTGATGTACGTCAACTACGAAAATCCGCGACTCAACCCGCACCGCCATTATGCCTACCTGCGCTCATGCGCCGGCTCAACATTGGTAATACTGCTCAACTTCGGCGATACGCCGGCCGAAATCAATGTCCGCCTGCCTTACCATGCGTTCGAAACACTCGGTATGCCAGTGGGTGTCGACTCACGCGCATGCGAACTTATAAGCGGCGAAGTACAACGTAAAGAACTCAGTCCCGACACAGGATTTACAGCCTCAGTTGCGGCCCACGGCGCCGCGATATGGAAAATATCGCACGACCGCGTAAGACCGCTGCTCCCCGGAAAAAACTGAACACAAGCCTGAATCACGCAAAAAACCAAACTTTCATATTTCTCTAAAAAACAAAATGGATACAAACCTACCCCCTTTCAAAATCTTCTCCGGAACCAAATCGCGCTACATGGCCGAAGAGATTTGCAAAGACCTTGGCGTCGAACTCGGCAACATGAACATCCAGCACTTTGCCGACGGCGAATTCGAGGTGTCCTTTGAGGAATCGATACGCGGCTGCGAAGTCTATCTCGTGCAGTCCACATTCCCCAACAGCGACAACCTGATGGAACTCCTGCTGATGATAGACGCCGCCAAGCGTGCATCGGCAAAATCCACCATCGCCGTCATCCCCTACTTCGGTTGGGCACGTCAGGACCGCAAGGACAAACCTCGTGTGTCTATCGCCGCAAAACTTGTATCCGACCTGCTGATGGCCGCCGGTGTCGACCGCGTGATAACGATGGACCTTCACGCCGACCAGATACAGGGTTTCTTCAACGTACCTGTCGACCATCTCTACGCATCATCCGTATTCATTCCCTACATCCAGTCGCTCAATCTTGAGAACATGGTCATAGCGACACCCGACGTAGGAGGTGCGAAACGCGCCAACAGCTATGCCAAGTACCTCGAAGTGCCTCTGGTACTCTGCCACAAACAACGCGCCAAAGCCAATGTCGTAGCCACCATGACAGTCATCGGCGATGTAAAAGACAAGAACGTTATTCTGGTCGACGACATGGTCGACACCGCCGGAACAATCACTAAAGCCGCCGACCTGATGATGGCTAGCGGCGCCCGCTCTGTACGTGCCCTCTGCTCCCACGCCATCATGAGCGATCCTGCAACAGAACTTGTCACCAATTCAGCCCTTACAGAAATGATTTTCACCAATTCCATCCCCTACACCAAGGGATGCAAGAAGTGCACCATCCTTTCCGTGGCACGTCTTTTCGCCGACACCATCCGCCGCGTACACTCCAACCAGTCGATTTCCTCACAGTACCTTATCAAATAAGCACTGCATAACATAACAAAAAGCTCTTCAGGGGCGGCGAATAGGCAATATCCTTTCGCCGCCCCTGTTGCACGAATACTCTTCCTCTTTCCACTCCAGATCGACAATATAGTTTTAAAAATCTGGAATCTGAGATTTAGACCGACAGTCAAGAACTTTTGTGTTGTACGGAATGTTGACTTTTAAATACACTTTCGTGATACCTTAATTTCATTCTTATGAAAGCAAACAAAAGTTTCTCTCTGCTCGCCGCAGCCTTGATGGGGGCGGTGCCGGTATGCACGACGGCTGCTCCCGCCGGCATCGAATCGGACAGCGTGCCATCGCGCGCAATCATCCTAAGCGGCTCGGCCGACAACGCAGCCGCACGCGAACATATCGCCATGATGTACTCGCGCGAAAATCTCGCATTCGAGGATCCGGCGGCTCCCCGATTCCTCTTTCTCGACAAAAAAGGACGCGTGGCTCTCGGAATCGGCGGATATGTCAAGGGCGTTGGCATGTATGATGTCAACGGAGCCATTGACGACAACGGGTTCACAACTTACGAAATACCCGTACCCTTCGATCCGGCACAACGCCAACGATTCGGCGCCGATTTCTCGCATTCCACAATATTCCTTAAAATGGTAACGAGGGAAACACGACTTGGCCGAGTCATCGTGTACATACAGACCAACTTCACCGGTGGCAACCACGGCTATGGTCTGACTCTCAAACAAGCATACGTCAGCGTGGGCAATTTCACCATCGGCAAAGCCCGTACAACGTTCGCCGATGCTCCGGCAATGGCACCTACGGTCGACGACCAGGGACCGTCGGGACAGGTAAGCGCCAAAAACATGCTCGTGCGCTACATCACTCCATCATGGCGTGGACTGATGGGAGCGGTATCGCTTGAAGTGCCGACAGCCGACTACCGGACAGTCGAAGGCAGTTCGCGATCGATCGCACAACGTTTTCCCGACATTCCGGCCTATATACAGTACCAATGGGATGGCGGAGCATCACACGTACGCCTGTCCGGCATACTGCGTGAATTGAGCTATCGCGACCTTGTTGCCGGCAGCAACCGTTTCGCCACCGGCTGGGGCGTACAGCTCAGTACCGTAATGCCGAAACTCATAGGCGGCCTCGGCGTATTCGGCCATTACACCTACGGTAAAGGCATAGCCTCCTACGTCAACGACCTCGCCGACCGCCAGCTTGATCTTGTGCCAGATCCCGACCGCTCCGGAAGGCTGCGCGCACAGGCTGTTGCGGGTTACACAGCCGGACTACAGTATCAGTTCACACCTTCGCTGCTGGCAACGGCGTCCTATAGCCGCGCACAAGTCTGCGACGGAGCATCGCTCGGCAATGACAGTTACCGATATGCCCAATATGTGGCCGTCAATGCTTTCTACGACGTCTGGAACGAACTTCGTATAGGTGTCGAATATCTCCACGGCACCCGTAAGGACGTCGGAGGCATGTCAGGCAGAGCCAACCGTTTGGAGGCCATGCTCCAATACAGCTTTTAACAAGAAAAAACACCGGGCTTTCAACTTTGACCCCACCACCTGCGTTCTACCATTGAAAACGGCTCAGAGAAGCCTTTTATGGTTGAATGTTATATAATTCTGCACCGATTGCCCCGCCGACACCGAAACGCCGGCGGGGCAATTATTTATTTGCCATTTTAACGCTACGCGGAGTGCAACCATTTTCGCGGCAATACGTTATAAGAAAAAAATAAAAAACTATGGACAAACTTATATGGGCAGGTATAGCGGTATTCGTATTCGGCTCGTTCTGGCGTGCCGTAGCCGCCGTACGGTGGTATAAACTCGCACGCCGCCGCGTACTCAGTCCGGAGCAAACAGCCTATTACCGCGGACGCTACCGTCGCCAGCGCCTTATCGGCCTGGGAATAATATTCATAGGTTTTATAATTGTCCTGCTTCCTTCGATTCTCGACAAACAGATTGAAACAGTATGACTTCCAAGGCTACACATCGCAATCACATTTCATCCCTTGCTTCAAGTCTGACCTCTATTGTCGCGAAAGACCAATACTGTTCCATAAACCTCGCCCTGTCACCACCCGGATAGCGGCACAGGTCGAGGTAGATATAACGTGTGCTCAAAACATCGGCATCAGCATGGCAGTGTAACAGCACATAATCAATATGGTGTTGAATAGACAAGAAATCTTCAGTGATTTTTACGGTATGTCCGGTAAATACCAAAGCTTCAGCATCAGAACACACAGGCATAAACACATATACATCTTTTTCATCCGGCCATTTTTCAGGCCAACGCTCCGCATGACATGCAAAAACATAAGCCGGCTTATTAAATTCAATTCTTAAATTTTCTCCTCTTTTACTGAAAGTCACGCGTAAAGTATCTGTATCGAGTATTGGGTCAAAGAAAGTGTTATCATCCCACACATCACAAGACCAACCTTTTTCACGTATTTCTTCCAACGTGTACATATCCTTGACAGATATAGGCAATGGAGTCTTTTCACATGAGGAAAGCAATAAAACCAAAGCAATCAAACAAAGAACAATATATTTATTCATAGTAGTTTATTTAATAGCCATATTGAATACGTTTTTACAAATTATCCTGTGCTCCTATCAGGTATTATATCCTCAGTATGACACGAAAATAAAAACGCTAAAAATATAGCTGATAATAGTTGTGTAATTATTTTCTTCATAATACGACTGTTTTATAATGTGATTAATCAAATCAGATCCCAATGCAAATATAATACATTATTTTGTTTTTCAAAACATTTTTCTAAGAAAACCACAAATAACCCTACACAACGACACAATTTCCGACAAAATAAGTTTTTTTTGATACACACATACAGTGACACTGATCGGACGGATGATATTCGCGATTTTTTGCGTAATTTTGCGCTGAAAAGATTTACAGAATGATTTCAATTAACAGTCTGTCGGTCGAATTCAGTGCAAAAGCACTTTTCGACAATATAAATTATGTAATAAACCCGCGCGACAAAATCGCCCTCGTAGGCAAAAACGGCGCAGGCAAATCGACCATGCTCAAAATCATCGCCGGTCTGCAACGCCCCAGTTCGGGCAGTGTGTCGGTGCCGGCCGATGTCACTATAGCCTACCTGCCGCAGCAGATGGAGATAGAAGACTCTCTGACAGTACTCGAAGAAGTACGCAAGGCTTTCAGTCACATCGACCGCATGCACGCAGAACTCGACCGCCTGACGTCAGAACTTGCCGAGCGCACCGATTATGAAAGCGAAGAGTATCACCACCTGATCGACCGCGTGACTACTCTTACAGAGCAGATAAGCATAGCCGCTACCGAGAACTGCGAGGCCGAGATGGAGAAAACCCTTATCGGTCTGGGCTTCGAACGCAGCGATTTCAACCGTCCGACATCCGAATTTTCCGGCGGATGGCGTATGCGAATAGAATTGGCGAAACTGCTGCTGCGTCGTCCCGACGTGCTGCTGCTCGACGAACCGACCAACCACCTCGACATAGAATCGATACAGTGGCTCGAAAACTTTCTTGCGACAAAAGCCAAGGCCGTAGTGCTTGTCAGCCACGACCGCGCGTTCATCGACAATGTGACAAACCGTACAATTGAAATCTCGCTCGGAAAAATCTACGACTATTCGGTGAACTATTCCAAATTCGTCGAACTGCGACGCGAGCGCATCGAACAGCAGATGCGCGCCTATCGCAACCAACAGAAACAGATTGCAGACACCGAGGAGTTCATTGAGCGCTTCCGCTACAAAGCCACCAAAGCCGTACAGGTGCAGAGCCGCATGAAGCAACTGGCAAAAATCGAGCGCATAGAGGTCGATGAAGTCGACAACTCGCATCTGAGTCTGCGCTTTCCGCCGGCTCCCCGTTCGGGCGATTTTCCCGTCATAGCCGAAGAAGTAGGCAAAGCATACGGCGAACATCAGGTATTCGACCATGCAACATTCACCATACGTCGCGGTGAAAAAGTGGCTTTCGTAGGCAAAAACGGACAAGGAAAATCCACATTGGTGAAGTGTATCATGGGCGAAATTCCGTTCACCGGCTCGCTACGTATAGGCCATAATGTAAAAATTGGTTATTTCGCTCAAAACCAGGCTCAACTGCTCGACGGTGAAATTACGGTATTCGATACCATCGACCGCGTGGCCGTAGGCGACATCAGGCTGAAAATACGCGATATACTCGGCGCGTTCATGTTCGGCGGCGAAGCTTCGGACAAAAAAGTCAAAGTACTCTCGGGGGGAGAAAAAACACGTCTGGCAATGATAAAACTGCTGCTCGAGCCTGTCAACCTCCTTATACTCGACGAACCGACAAATCACCTCGACATGAAAACCAAGGATATCCTTAAGCAGGCAATCCGCGACTTCGACGGCACGGTGATAGTTGTCAGCCACGACCGCGAATTTCTCGACGGACTCGTTAGCAAAGTCTACGAATTCGGAGGCGGAGAAGTGCGCGAATGCCTCGGTGGCATCTACGATTTCCTTGAGAAAAAACGCATAAGCTCGCTGGCAGAACTCGAACTCAGCACCCGCGTGACAGAAGCTGTAGCCACCACCAGAACAGCAAAAGAAACGCCACGCAAAGATAGCCCCAAGCCGGAAGGATCTACGCCAAAATTAAGCTACGCCGAACAACGCGAACGCGAAAAAGCCTTGCGCCGCGCACGCAAACGCGTCGAGGATGCCGAAGCAGCCGTAGGATGTGCTGAGGAAGCCGTTAAGGCCGTAGAAGCCCGGATATCAGCCGGAGAATCGGCTCCCGAGATATTCACCGAACACGCCGAGGCGACAAAGACCCTCGAAAATGCAATGAGCGTGTGGGAACTCGCCCAGATCGAATTCGATGAAATGAACGAACGTTACAAATCATAATATACTTATGCTTATGAACTCAAAAATTTCATGTACTATCATGATGCTTGCTCTGCTCGGTGCATCCGGCAGCTGCAAAAAAGATGACGGCAAGGCTGAAGCCCCTCGCGGATTCGACCTCGCGAATCTTGACACAAGCGTGTCGCCCAAAGATGATTTCTACGATTTCGCTTGCGGCGGATGGATGAAATCTCACCCTCTGAGCAGCGAATACTCGCGCTTCGGCACCTTCGACGAGCTTGCCGAACTCAACCGCAGCCAAGTACGCGACCTTGTGACCGGACTCGACCGCAACGCAGCCGAGAAAGGCAGCAACACCCAGAAAATCGCCGACCTCTATGCTCTCGGCATGGACAGTGTACGCCTCAATAACGAACAAGCCAAAGCTCTGGAAAAAGATCTGACAAAAATAGCATCCGCCTCACGCGATGATCTGATAGGACTTATGGCTACAATGCCCGGCGTCAGCGCATTCTTTGAAACCGGAGTGGAAACCGACCTTATGGACTCCAACGCAAAAGCAATGTACTGGCAGCAAGGCGGACTCGGACTCGGTGACCGCGACTATTATCTGGACGAAGGCGAACGCCCCGAAGCCGTGCGCGCCGCCTACCGCACATATCTTGAAACTCTCGGACGCCTTGCCGGCCGCGACGACGAATCAGCCCGCCGAATGGCCGACAACACCATAAAACTCGAAACAGAGCTTGCACGCAGCCAGCGTACACGCACCGAACTGCGCGACATCGAAGCCAATTACAACCCGATGGCCGTAGCCGATCTAAAGAAAAAATACCCGAACGTCGACCTCTCCGGTTATTTCAAACAAAAAGGTCTTGAAGCAGCCGTAGATACCATCATAATCGGTCAGCCCGACTACTATGCGGCAGTATCCAAAGCTCTTGCCGAAACTCCGGAAGACGTTCTACGCGACTACTTTACCGCCGGATACCTGTCGTCGGCTGCATCTTATCTCAGCGACGACTTCACTGAAGCCGAATTCCAGCTCGAAAAAGTGATTTCCGGAGTCGAGGAACAGCAGCCCCGCTGGAAACGTGCAGTGTCGGTGCCCAACGGCATTCTCGGTGAAGCACTCGGCGAACTTTATGTAGAAAAATATTTCCCCGCCACTTCAAAGGAAAAGATGCTGACTCTTGTCGAGAACCTGCGCACAGCCCTCGGACAGCACATCGACAATCTCACTTGGATGAGTGACAGCACCAAAGCCCGGGCACACGAAAAGCTCAACGCATTCACCGTCAAGATAGGCTATCCCGACAAATGGCGCGATTATTCCGACCTTGACATCGACCCCAAACTCAGCTATTGGGAAAACGTGCAGAATGCCATACTTTTCAACGACCGCTATAACCTGAACGACTACGGCAAACCCGTAGACCGCTCACGCTGGCACATGTCGCCCCAGACTGTAAATGCCTATTACGACCCGACCACAAACGAAATCTGCTTCCCGGCAGGTATTCTTCAGGCTCCATACTTCAACCCTGAGGCTGACGATGCCGAGAATTACGGTGCCATAGGCGTGGTAATCGGCCATGAAATGACCCACGGATTCGACGATCAGGGTCGCCAGTTCGACAAAAACGGCAATTTCGCCAACTGGTGGACCGACGCCGATGCCGAAGCCTTCAATAAACTTGCCGACGGCCTTGTCGCACAGTTCGACTCCATCGTCGTAGCAGGCGACACCCATGCCAACGGCCGTCTGACTCTCGGCGAAAATATAGCCGACCAGGGAGGTCTTCGCGTAGCTTACACCGCTTATCACAATGCCCTCGGCGACAGCGAAGGCGAAACAGTCGACGGATACACTCCCGACCAGCGTTTCTTCATATCTTACGCCAACGTATGGGCCGGAAACATCCGCGAGGAAGAAGCCTTGCAGCGCACAAAGACCGACCCGCATTCACTGGGACGCTGGCGTGTGAACGCATCCCTGCGCAATCTCGAGCCATTCTTCGAGGCTTTCGATATCAAGGAAGGCGATGCGATGTACCGTCCCGCCGAAGAGCGCGTGGTAATCTGGTAACCGCCCCCCTTTCACCAAGCATACAAAAAAAGCGATGCGCCCGTCATGGACGCATCGCTTTTTTGTATCCTCTTCCCATTTACTCGTCGGCATCAGGAGCCTCTATTTCGGAGATCTCTTTCATCTCGCAGTACTCGGCCCATGTAGGATCATTCTCTGCATAGATACGCAGGGGCAACAATGGCAAGTCGGCAAGCGCGCGGTTGAGAAACGATGTGAATACTTCTGTACTGAAAGTATAGAAAACCCATGTACGCATTCCCGCTCCTGTGTATATTCCGGTCATTATTGCGGCGTTCTTTCCCTTTAAAGCCGCATGAAAAGCATCTGTCACTTCCTCGAGTGTACGTGCGGTAGCATCGTCAGGAAAGCCGTCGGCGCATTCCGTGTCCGAATAATCATAACTGAGGTCGACACGGATTGTATAACGGCCTTTATCCCGGAACTTATCGACATCGCGACGTCCGGTGACTATGATAGTACGCCCGTCGGCTTCGTTTTCGGTGGGCGACGTCCACCAGTCATTTTTTTGTGACATGTATTTTCAGGTATAAAAAAAAGACAGACAGACGGAGAGAGTGTAAGCCGGGTTATGTGGGCGACCCGCTTTCCCGCCGAAGCAGGAGTTCGGCCGCGCCGTCCGTCATTTATCTGGAGCATAAGCCCGTTGAGCAGTCTACCCCCCGGCAATGGACGAGCAGCCCTTGAATGCCGGTATACTTGACCTTGCAACCCATAAGATGTGCGGCACGCGACATTGCTGCCGCGCCCGGTAGGCTCTTACCCCACCTTTTCACCCTTACCGATCCTCACATTGAAGAACGGCGGTTGTTTTCTGTCACATTACTCTACCGTTACCGATAGCTTTCCGTTAGAAAATATGGTGCTCTGCGTTGCCCGGACTTTCCTCTCGCCCCTCATTCGCAGGCGAGCGACGGACCCTCTTTCCGTCAGTCTGTCAAAACTGTATATTCTATTTAGCTTTTCAGCTCCCGCAACGGATTACTCCACGCTTGGATCCGCGTACGAAAGTCATGATTTCATCACGAAGAAGCGAAGCTTCGCTCTGTTTCTCCATATACTCGAGAGCCTCCGTAATGTTTCGGCCCTCCATATAAAGCAGCCTGTAGGTTTCCTGAATCTCGGCAATCTGCTCATTGGTGAAATTGCGGCGACGAAGACCTACGATATTGATTCCGGTGAAAGATATAGGCTCGCGCGCGGCCAGACAATAAGGAGGTATGTCCTTATTTATGAGAGCACCGCCTTGAATCATCACATGTGATCCTATATGACAGAACTGATGGACAAGAGTTCCTCCGCCTATTATGGCGAAATCGTCGACTACCACTTCTCCGGCAAGCTGTGTGGCATTGCTCATTATGACATTGTTGCCGACGCAGCAGTCGTGAGCAACGTGACAATAAGCCATCAGCAGGCAATTGTTACCGACTGTTGTACGTCCGCGGGCGGCTGTTCCACGGTTTATGGTGACACATTCACGCAGAATCGTGTTGTCACCGACTTCGGCAAGCGTGTACTCTCCCTTGAATTTGAGATCCTGAGGAATAGCACCAACGACTGCACCGGGGAATATGGTACAGTTCCTGCCTATGCGTGCACCGTCCATTACGACAGCATTACTTAGTATCCGCGTACCTTCGCCTATCTCCACGTCGGCGGCAACGGTCACGAACGGACCGATTTCCACACCGTCAGCTATGCATGCGTCGGGATGTACGGATGAAAGAGGATGAATCATAGTCATTTACTTATTCTTAACGATCTGAGCCATGAACTCGCACTCGCAGACGACTTTCTCACCGACGAACGCACGGCCTTTCATAACGGCACAGCCGCGGCGCAACTCTGTCATGAATGAAACATGGAAAATCAATGTATCGCCGGGAACTACTTTCTGACGGAATTTCACATTGTCTATCTTCATGAAATATGTCGAATAGCGCTCCGGCTCGTCGACCACACTCAGCACAAGCAGTCCGCCGGTCTGGGCCATGGCCTCGACAAGCAGAACACCCGGCATAACGGGTTCCTGAGGGAAATGTCCCTGGAAGAAAGGTTCATTGACAGTAACATTCTTGACACCTACGATATAGTTCGCACCTTTGTCGATTATTTTGTCAACGAGCAGGAACGGATAGCGGTGAGGCAGATGATGGCGGATAGCGTTGTTGTCCATCAGCGGCTCTACATTAGGATCATAGACCGGAGCCTGGACCTCGTTGCGTTTGATGTCGTTGCGGATTTTTTTAGCGAGCGTTGTGTTTATTGTATGTCCGGGACGAGTGGCGATAATACGTCCTTTCAACGGACGGCCTATAAGGGCAATGTCGCCGATAAGGTCCATAAGCTTATGGCGCGCAGGCTCGTTCTGATGTTTGAGTCCGTCCGGATTGATATAACCGAAGTCATTTATCCTACGTCGTTCGGCACCCATTTGGTCAGCTATTCGGTCGAGTGCTTCCTGCGGCATGGCGCTGTCGTAGATAACAACGGCATTGGCCAGGTCACCTCCTTTTATAAGATTTGCCTGAAGAAGCGGTTCTATTTCGCGCAGGAACACAAACGTACGCGCAGAAGCTATTTCCTCGCCGTAAGTGCTTATGTGATCCATCGTCGCATACTGGTTCGAAAGTACGGGAGATTCGAAATTCACCTTGACATCGACACTGAATTCGTCGTCGGGGAGCAACATCAGTTTCGAACCGCTGTCAGCATCAGTGACTTCCATTTTATGCTTGACGTAATAAAATTCCTTGTCGCTCTTCTGCTCTTCAGTTCCTACGGCGGCAATGGCGTCGAACCATGGTTTCGCGCTACCGTCGAGGATGGGAATCTCTGCACCGTCAACATCGATCAGGCAGTTGTCAATACCTGCCGCATAGAGGGCTGACATAGCGTGCTCTATGGTGCTGACAGTCACATCGCCTTTTCCTATTACTGTTCCGCGGGTAGTGGCAATCACATTCTCTGCCACAGCGTCTATGACGGGCTGGCCGTCGAGATCGATACGGCGTATCTTATATCCATGATTGTCGGGTGCGGGATTAAAAGTGGCTGTAAGGAAAGCGCCTGTATGAAGACCTTTGCCTGAGAGAGTAAACGAAGCCTTGAGAGTGAGCTGTTTCATCTTTATGCGTTATTTGTTTCTGATTTTTCGAGAAAATCCCCGAGCGATTTTTCGAGGGATGATACACGGTCATATAACTTACCGAGTCGCTTTATGTGTACGTTCTGACGGGCGAAATCGCCGGCCGGGACGGCAGGATAACCCATCAGCCGGCTGCCCGAAGCCACATGGTTCGGGATGCCGCTCTGGGCGCCTATGGTCACTCCGTCGCCTACAGTGATGTGCCCGGCAAAGCCTACCTGTCCGCCTATCATGCAATTATGACCCAGACGTGTCGAACCTGCGACCCCTGTCTGGGCAGCTATGACGGTGTCGGCGCCGATTTCGACATTGTGTGCCACCTGCACCAGATTATCGAGTTTCACACCGCGGGCTATATGCGTACGTCCCATAGTGGCACGGTCCACAGTTGTATTTGCACCGATTTCCACATCGTCATCAATCTCAACTATTCCGATCTGATGTATTTTCTGATATACGCCGGCGGCGTCAGGTGCGAAGCCGAATCCGTCGGCTCCTATGACCGCTCCTGAATGGATGGTACACCGTGCTCCGATACGGCAGCCGTAGTATATCTTCGCGCCGGCATAGACCGTAGTATCATCGCCTATCGTCACTCCGTCGCCTATATATGCCTGAGGATAAATCTTCACCCGTTTGCCAAGGCGTGCACCTTTGCCTATGTATGCAAAAGCTCCGACGTAGCTTTCGGAATCAATTTCCACACCTTCCGCTATATGGCAAGGCTGCTCTATCCCTACGGGATGCGGCTCCAAGGCACCGGCAGCCAGAGCAAGCAGTCCGGCAAGCGCTCCGTAAGGGTCGGGAACGCGGATAAGCGTGGCACGGACAGGCTGCTCGGCCACAAAATCCTCACGCACCAGCACCACGGAAGCTCCGGTGGTGTAGATACAATGGGTGTATTTCGGGTTTGCGAGGAATGTGATGGCTTCATCGCCTGCTTCCTCTATTTTGCCGAAGGTGCGTACAATGGCATCAGGATTTCCCTCGACGCGCCCTCCGATATACTGTGCTATCGTTTCAGCTTTAAATTCCATTGTCGAAATGTGACGAGCGCGACAGCCGCGCATGTTTCAGATTGCAAAGGTCGCAAAAAAAAACCATTTTAGGCCTATTATGCGCGAAAAAAGAGATTCCGGCAGTCATAAAGCGTCGCCGGAGAGTCTGATAAGTTTGTCCTCAGATCCGATGCTGACCGCATGCGAACGATAGAGCATACCTACTGCTTTTTTGAAATCCTTTTTACTGCATCCGAATAGCTTGCGGATTTCCTCAGGACTCAGATGATCGGACACCGCAGAGGCATCAGGCTTACGAAGATATTCGATTATACGGTCTGAAATTTCATCAACGCGGTCGCGGGTCGACGACGACAGCGTGAGGTCTATTTTCCCGTCAGGACGCACACGTTTGACATAAGCCTCGACCGTTTCCTCAAGCTCGACCGGACGGAACAGCTCGTTCTCATAAAGCAAGCCTTGATGAAGATTATCGACTATAGCCTTATATCCTATGTCGGTATGCTGATATACCAGCGCACGCACACGTTGCCCGATTTTATATTCGGGAAATACATTACCCAAAAATTTCTCTATCTTGGCCGATGCCACTATTCGCTGTGTGGCATCGTCGAGATATACATAGACAAGGTATATCCCTCCGGGGCGCATCTTCGCCTTCTGTTCTGAGAATGGAACAAGCAGTTCCTTGACCAGCCCCCAGTCAAGGAAAGCACCTATATCGTTGACCTGATTCACCTGCATATAAGCGAATTCGCCCACCGTGGCATAAGGTTCGTCGGTAGTGGCTATGGGGCGGTTTTCGTTGTCGCGATAGACAAACACGTCAATAGTATCGCCCGGACGCAGATCCTCAGGCATATATCGCGCGGGGAGAAGTATCTCGGCAGATTTTTCATCATCGGGATCACCGAGATAAGCGCCGAAATCGACAAGTCTGACCACGCACATCGTATTGAATTTTCCTAATTTAATCATTCCGGATTTATGAAGTTATTTTACAAAGTTACACACTTTTTTCGGCTTTCGGCAGAAAAGAATTATTTTTGCAGTAATATGGACAATATAGAACTTATACTTAAATATTTCCCCGACATCGATGCCACTGCCCGCAGGCAGTTCGAATGCCTCGGCACACTCTATCCGGAATGGAACGCCAAAATCAATGTCATATCCCGCAAAGACATCGACAGCCTGTACGTCAACCACATACTTCATTCTCTGGCGATAGCACGCTTCCTCGGGCCGCTCGAAGAAGACACCACAATGCTCGACCTCGGCACAGGAGGTGGCTTCCCGGGCATTCCGTTGGCAATCGCATATCCTGAGTGCCGGTTCCATCTCATTGACCGCATAGGAAAAAAAATAAACGTAGCTTCGGAAATAGCAAAAGAAATAGGTCTGGACAACGTGACTTTCCAGCACGGCGACATAGGGGAATGTCATGACAGTTACGATTACGTGGTAAGCCGCGCGGTAATGGCGCTCGACCGTCTGGTGAAACTCTCGGCAAAAAATGTTATCCGGCGCCCGACGCGCGTAAACAATTATGCGCCCGGCATTGTCTGTCTAAAAGGAGGCGACCTGAGCGAAGAATCAGCCGACGTTCGTTATCCAGTAATTGAATATCCGCTGTCGGAATTCTTCGACGAAGACCGCTTCGACACAAAAAAACTCGTTTACGTACCCGTAAAATAAATACATAGCGACGGCCATGATGAAAATCCAACGTTTCATATTCAACCTGTTCGAGGAAAACACATACGTACTTTACGACACAGAAAGCCGCGAGGCAATTGTCGTCGACCCCGGTATGTCGACCGAACGCGAGCGCGATGCATTCGATGATTTCATAGCGGAAAACCACCTGCACATCAGCGCAATCGTCAACACTCACCTGCACCTCGACCACAGTTTCGGAATAAACCACATCAAAGAGCGTTATGGAGCAAAACTGACAGCAGAAAAAACCGATGCCGACCTTGCCGCATCACTCTCGGCTCAGGCCGCACGCTTCGGAATCCGTCTGCCCGAGGACTTCGGAATCGACATCGACAATACCGTGGACGGTGATTCATCCTTCGACTTCGACGGGCACCGCGTGGAACTTATAGCCGTTCCCGGCCACACTCGCGGCGGCATGGCAATATATATTCCCGATCTGAAAATTGTATTCAGCGGCGACAGCCTTTTCGGCGGAGCTATAGGTCGCACCGACCTGCCCGGAGGCGACCACCGTCAGCTTGTCGAATCAATACGCAATCGGCTGCTCACATTGCCCGACGACACGACCGTGCTACCCGGGCACATGGAACCAACCACCATAGGCGACGAACGACGCAACAATCCCTATCTGTAAAAAACACTGCCCTACTCTCCGTGCATGGCCGAATTCAACGCCTACCTCGATTTACTCGATCTTTCGCCGCTAAGGGATTTCTGCATTGCCAACGGCAGCTTGCAACAATTCGATAAAGGCGAATGTTACCTATCCGAAGGCGATGTGCCGCGACGCTTCGGCTTCGTCGAGAGCGGATATTTCAAATATACCGTCCATACGACCGACGGAGCTGAAAGAGTTATCGGCTTTTCATTTTCCGACGATTACGTCGGCGACATCAATTCTTCATTGCTCGGTACAGGATCAGAAGCTTCGATTATCGCAGGACGGCGCAGTGTGGTAAGATCGATAAGTATGGAGAATTTAATTGACTTCGCGACATCTAAAGGCATGCGCTTCTGCATAGGCGTTGAAGCGGCCTTATTCAAGACATTCCTAAACCGCTACCTCGACATGCACCGGCTGTCAGCCGCCGAACATTATGCCAAAGTGATCGAACACTGGCCGGAACTCCTCCAGACTGTTCCGCTGCGCGAACTTGCCTCATATTTAGGCATAACGCCCATCCATCTGAGCCGTCTGCGGAAAGAAAATCTCACAAAATAAAGCAACACCGAGGGACTCAACGGCGGTGTTCACCTTTTTCCGGTTCGCCAGGATACCACCATCCGTAACCGCGGTCGACATAGTTGCCTGTTTCTGGGCGATAGTCATAGCGGGCATCATACTCAAAATCGCTAAGGAGTTCGTCGAACCACAAAGGAATCTCGCCTCCTATCCTGTTGCCCTGACACCACAGGTGTTTCAGATATGTAAGCGAGGTAATATCCGCACTCTGCAGACGATTGTAGGAACAATCGAGTGTCCCTAAAATATGGGTGTCAATTCCGGTGAAATCCAACTCCATGATACGGTTATGGCTGCAATATAGTTCCGACAGTCTGCAACAACCGGTGATATTCAGATCCGTGATGGAATTGTCGGAACAATGGAGTGTCGACAGCATGCGGTATCCGCTCAGGTCAAGCGAAGGCAAGCGGTTGGAATAGCAAACGAACTGCGACAGCCATTCTTTCATCCCGGCTATGTCGAGTTCGGAAATCCGATTTTGATAACACCAGAAAATCCTCATTTTCGAACATTCACCGACATTCAGCGTCTCTATCTCGTTTTCGCTGCAGTTGAACACCCACAAATCAGGGGAAGCGCTTACATCGAGAGTCTTTAATTCGTTGGTATAACACCATAGCGATTGCAGGCGTCGCCGATGAGGAATTTCCAGCGATCGCAAGCGGTTGTTGTCGCATGCGATATCTTCAAGCGACACACAGCGGGAGAGGTCAATCGCTTCGACCGCACATCTTGAAAAATTAAGATACCTGAGAGTGGTGCTCCACCCTATATCCAAGGCTTTAAGATTGTTGTAGCTCAGAAAAAGTTCCTTAAGCGAGTGGCAACCGTTGAGTTTTATATCTTCCAGTCCGCAGTTGGTGAAATCCACTTTTTCAAGCAGCGGACAATCCGACAGGTCGACTTCCGTCACATAATTTTTGGCAGCGCGGATCGAAACGAGCGCCTTACAGCCCGACAGGTCGACTTTACCGCGCAAATCTCTCTCAGTAAGAATAAGTTCCAGACGCCCGTTTTCATATTTCACCTCAGGGCCCCATTCGTTTAAAGGAAGGTCGCTTCCCCACTTTTTTGAAACGGAACGCCAATTCGACCCGTCGGTATCCTCAAAAAGTCTGATAAGATACTTCCGCACTTCATCCTCCGAAGGCAACTGAACGGGCACAGCTTCCTGATGCAAGGTAATACGTGCTTCCGCACGGCCGGCGGTGACGAGAAATGTCACATCACGCGCCTCCGCGCCCACATTGGGATAGGCCGTAAACACCACCTCCGCATCACCGGGCTCGCCTCTCTCCCGATCGAGAGCGCCCGACATCCGTTCGAACTGATCGGGAATGCCGATAAGCCATGGCTGTCCGGCTGTAAAACGTATGACGACGTCGCCGCCTGTGTTTTCCACCGTCAGCGATTCATCGGCAAAAACAATTCCGTCGGGAAGCGGCGCAGGCGGATCGGGCTGATCAATATCCTTGCTACATGAAAACGGCAGTAGCGATAAAAGCACGACACATGATAACAGGAGAGAAATATGCCGTTCCTTCATTTTGCCTCTGTCATAAAATTATCGACAAATTCAAGAAAGATCTCCGGATTCTCCATAACTTTCTCGGCAATTTCCTTCCGTGTTTTCCGTTTGTCGGAACAGAACTCTTTTATCACAGCTTCGGCAAGAGCCGGATTCGTTTCCTTAAAATAGCCGGCAAAGGCTTTGGCTTCAAGATTAGGCTTATGGCATCTTTTTTCGAGAGGATTGTCGAAAAACACCACGGCCTCCCCGCTGTCGCGGAAGCGTATCAGCCAATATTCCATGCGCTGATCCAGATTAAGCTGGCCCTGCATGCAATTGCCTATATATTTCAGTTTACAGAACTCGACCTTGCGTCCGCTCTTGATCCGACGTAGCATTTTGTGCATCGTCTTGCCTCCCATAAAATTACTCTTGCCGTTAAACGACACGTAAAAATCGCCCGGAGCAAAGGCATCGTGCGTGCTGCTTATCACAAGCAGGGAATCCGTATCCTTGGCCTCGCGCTTTACTGTCTTTTTGGAGCCATCGGAGGGCACTGTGTGGAAATTATGTCCGGGATTGAGGAAAGTCTGACGATAGGTGAGCCAATGTTTGGGCATCGGGCCTTCATAGACAGTTCCATCCTTGAACCAGGCTTTTATAATGATTTCTTTGTCATCGCCTTTGTTTTTCCCGGCATTTGCTGTAAAAGAAGCCGAAAACAAACCGAGAATAATCACCAATGCTATACGTAATGTGCTCATGGTTAAATGATTTTATTATTCAGACTTAGTACGTAGATATTCCTCGTAAACCTCAAGCATAATCTCGGGACGGTCGCCTATTTCCTTTTTCGCTTTCTTGTTCTTTTTGAAATAGTCGTTCAGATAATCATACAGTTCGGGATTGGATTTATTAAGCCAATGCTTTATGACACTGATATTGAAATTTCCATTACGATAATAGTAAAAAGGATATGCAATCGAGTCGCAATCGAATTTTATGCTTGGCAAAGTAAACAGATCATTGCGGCTCTGGGTGGGAGTGGCCTGGTAATTCACCCATATACTCGGAAAGTACAACTGAGCATGCTCCGAACGCTTTCCTACCGCACATATCCACTCTTCCACATTGCTTTTGTTGCCTATCTTAGGGCGAGGCACAAGCATAGGTCGATATGTCCTGAACTGTTCTTCCGTACGAAGAGGAAAATAGAGAGAATCGATGTCGGTCACATCAAATTTTATGTCGCGGCCGTCGTCAGTCTTGATTTTAAAAGTCCGGCTGTAGCCTTTTTTCATCGGATAGGTCCAATAAGTTGTCACCCGGCCTTTTTCCACACTTCCATCGCGCATTGTCACCTCGATGACATTTTCATTCTCTTTTTCATCCTTACTCTTCTTGGCGGAAGCCTCGACTGACAGAAAGAGTGCCAGTGCCGCCACGACAAACAAAATCAACTTTTTCATTGCAACAGTCTTTTAAATAAATTGTGTTTCGCAAATATAGCAACATAAAAGCACTACAACACTAAACATTTGTTTAAAATCACCAGCATTCTATTAACCTAATTTAATAAACGCATATAAAGAACGGGCGCCGCATCAACCACTGACACAGCGCCCGCTTGAGAACAAACGTTCTTATCAATCTATCTTATCCTTATTTCTTGTAACTATTTTTTTGCATTACATCAAGAGATTATTTCACGATCTTGCAGACAGTCTTGCCGGCACGGAGGATATAGACTCCAGCAGGAAGATAGGAAAGATCAAGGCTGTTCAAGCATGTCGAAGCAACCATACTGCCTGCAATATTGTAAAGTTCGGCACCCGATGCGGAGAGGTAAAGCACATCACCGCGTCGATCAACATTTACTGTAGGAGTTTCGACTTCCGTAACACCGGTAAGTTCACCCCAGCTTCCGAATTTTACATAGAGGGGACGCATTCCGGGAGTAATGGTCACAGGCACTTCGACTGTCTTGTTGAGAGAAGCCCAAGGATCGTCGACCTTATAAAGAAGATCGGGATCGGCGGGTTCTTCCGTACCCTCCCCGGCTTCGCCTTCGGCAAGCGCTACAGGAGCGGCAGCATAGCGGACTTCGTCGACGTAGAGCTTTTCATCGCATACGATCTTGAATGTACCCTCACCTTCGAGAACCTTGGAGAAATCTGTGCATTCCTCACCGTTGACAACGAAAGACATTGAATACAACCCTTCTGGAATCCACGATGCGATATCGACAGACGGTTCGCGAACCTCTGTCGTCAGCTTCACAAGGTTCATTGTATTGTATGGAGCTGTAGCAGCATAACTTTCATAAGCCGAAGCAAGAACCTTAAAAGTGATATTTGGAAATTCAGAACCACGTCCGAACACTCCATCCCAACTATCCTTGCCTGCATTAACTTTTGCAGCAGGAGCCTGAGGCGCACGGCAAATGAAAGAGCGTTCCATTACGGAAAACTCAGGCATAAGCCAGAATGTGGCATCAGGAATTTTGGTCCAAAGTCCGGCCACATCCGGAATTGTAAATTCAGGCAAAGTTCTTACACTCTGAAATACGTATGTTTCAAAATCAGTCAGAGTTGACGGCAGAGTAGACAGCGTGACCTTAGTTCCTGCAAGACCTCTTGTCCTAAGTTTCTGAAGGCCTTCAGGCAAAGTGGAAAAAGACACGGATGACTGATGAAAAGCATATTGACCGATATAAGTCACACCGGCAGGAAGTTCTGATACCGTAAGAGATGTACATGTTTGAAATGCGTACTCTCGAACTGTTTTTAGCCCAGTTGGAAGTTTATCAAGAATAAGTGAAGAGCAACCCTTAAACGCATAATCCGAAATTGTAGCCATCTTATCCGGAAGATTGATGCTTACAAGGTTCTCACAATCCTGGAACGCGCCACCTGTAAGTGCGGTTAGATTTTCAGGAAGCACCACCGCTGTAAGAGAGTGCATGTTGTTGAGCACTCCATTTTGATTGTACTGATTTCCGGGCAGAGCCGTACTTGCAAATTTCGCATTCGACAGATCTATTTTCTGCAAAGACGGACGCAGATGCGTACGTATCGCTGCGAAATCAGTTTCATTCATCACTGCCTCGCCTGTGATTGTAAGTTCGGTGATATAAGACATTTCTGTCTGGCCTACCTCAGCGAGAGCAGCTTGCAGTTCGGTAGCAAGAGCACCGGCTGTGCTATGGTTTATGGTGACAGGAGCGGCATTGGTAGCCAATGCTGCCAAGCCGATTGCTGCCACGAATGAAATTTTCTTCATTTTTGTGTATTCGATTTAAGAATTATACGGATTTAAAGGATTACCTTGGTGGCCTTGTTGCCCTGACGGCGGATGAAGATGCCGTTGGCAGGTTCAGCCACACGTATACCCTGAAGGTTGTAGTACTCGACAGGAGCATCGGTGTTGTCTTCTTCAACAACGATGTCTCTGATACCTCCTACAACGGGTTTGCCACCCCAAAGATAAGCACCGACGTCCTTGCGGTTGTCGTCGACTACATAACCGCGGCAGTCGCTCGCTGGAATGATATTGACCTCGTTGGTCCAGTCGGCGGAGCTGGCTACGCCGGCACCCACCAGAGGCGAGTTCTCGCGCAGAATGGGAAGGAAAGGTACGAAAGCCTGGTCGCGAGTACCGAGTTCAGTGCTGAGTCCGAGGGATGTCATTGTAGCATCCTTGCAGAGTCCAAGTGTGTTGTGTGCCGAAGGATCAGTGAAGTCGGGATCATCCATACCTTCATTAACGGCACGTTCGGCACCATAGAGGAAGTTATTGTGAGCAATAATGGGAGTGCGGTCTGTATCGGCAATCGTGAATTCAGAGAAAACAGATGCACGATTAGCATAAACGAAGTTATTGAACATATAGACGGGAGCATCCTGGAAATAGATACGGAGCGCACCGTCGTTGTTGTAGAAAGTATTGTTAACAAGAGCGGTTTCGCATAGGCCAGAAGTAGAGATGTCAATACATCCCTGATATGGAGTGGTGCTTGTGTTCTCAACAAATGTCGAATTCGTGACCTGCATCTTGATGCAACCGGCGAAGTTCACCCCAGGCTGATTTGCCTGATCAAATATACCGATGCAAACTCCGGAACCACCCTGATCCTGGGAATTCTTGTAAAATGTGCAGTTGTCTACGTAAAGTTCGCCATCCATGTTGCCAGTACCGCGCTGCATGATCACAGTACCTATAGCGCCGCCTCCTATGGTATAGTTGTGCTCGAAGTAAGAATTCGATACGCGCACCACGCGTCCGCGACTACCGATTGCTGCACCGCCCGAACCTGCTTCATTATCGATGAATCGGCAACGGTCGACTATAAGTTCGTCACCGGCGAAATAAATAGCCCCGCCGAGAACGTACTCAACCTGACGACCGTTAACGAAGTTGATTCCACGTACAGTCACCTTTGAATTATCAGCTGCACGAAAAATACGCACGGCCTCTCCACCTTCGTAACCGGGTTTCTCATGTCCTTTAAAAGTAGTATTGTCGCCTTCGATAGTGCAAATTTTATTAGTGCCGAGATCAAGTTGGCCGGCCAACAGGAAAGTTGCGTCTTTTTCAAAATGAATTATTGTTTCTTCATTGTCTTTCACACAAAGGATTGCCATTTCGGGAGTAGCGAACGGCTTGGCCTCTGTTCCAGGATTTTCATCGGAACCGTTTGTGGCCACCCAGTATTCGACTGCAGCAAAAGAAGGCATTGTGCCCATTGCGGCGGCAAGCGCCAGAGTGAATAAGTTTTTCTTGTTCATGTCGGTTAGATATTTTGATTAACAATTTTTTTATCTGTATTAGTTATTAGATTTATTGGAATATGCGCACATAATCGACTTCGTATGTTTGCGGCAAAGAATCCTTGTCAAGACCTTGCTGACCACCCCAACCTCCGCCCCAGGCACAGCCGAGCATCACATAGAAAGGCTGATCGAAAGGCCAGTCGACCCACGTAGGAGAATTGCGTTTCATTGAGAAACCACGAACACCGTCAACATACCATGTAAGTTTTTCGGGAGACCATTCAAGCGAATAGACATGGAAATCGGTATGGCAGGTCGGAACTCGCATTTGATTATGATGCTTGTTGTTCACACCGTTATTCTTGGATGTGTGCGCAGTGAAATGAACCCAGTCGGGATCGAAACCTACTTGCTCCATAATATCTATCTCACCGCTACGTGGCCACCCTCCATACTTGCTGTCGTTTGGCATAAGCCATATCGCCGGCCATGTACCTTTAACTGCGGGCAACTTGGCTCGTACGTCGATACGACCATATAGAAATGAAACCTTATCCTTGGTGATAATGCTTGCCGATGTATACCATCGGTCGGGTATACCGGTTTCATCAAGATATTCTTGAGTGATTCCTATCGATTCGAGATATTCGCGGTCCTCGCGGACATTGATGTGCAGAACTCCGTCATACATATCACAATTCTCCCGGCGGGCTTCTGTAAAATACTGGTTCTCGCCATTACGCACATATCCTACTTCATAACCCCAGTAGCGATCGTCGGGAAGTCCTTCTCCATCGAACTCGTCATGAAAAATCATGCGTGTGTAACCTTCGGGAATTTCAATCCGTTCCAGTTTCTCGAGCTGCACCGAAACAGCGCCACTATCGTCGACAACAAGTCGGTAACGGCCGTCGTCTGTTACGGACGACACGATTGTAGATGCCTCTGCGGCATGCAATGCCACAGGTGTATATGCAAAACGGACATTGTCTTGCATCTCTGAACCGTCGGCACGTGTGAAAAGCACATCTATCGACGATACGGATGCCGCATCAATACTGTCGAAATCACCCTGTAGCGGCTGCCCCGCACCAACAAGAGCAGAAACATGACCATAGCTGTCGGTCGTTGCCGCATGGGTTTCAACATACAAAACATTATCGTCGGCATCGAGTACCGATATTTTCAATGTAAGCTGCTCGCCGGTCGAAGGAGTGCCCCATATATCGGTCAGCGATGCCTCATAGGGCACAGGTTCCGCCGCGTATGCGGCAACTGCCGCAACAAGCGACAATATTGTGGTTGAAAAAAATTTTTTCATCTTTTTAACGGCGTTTTATAAAACGGTGGACGAATGCAGAGCCTCCATCCACATGCAGCAGATAGTGGCCGGCCGACAGTGACTCAAGCGGAATGGCAGCTGTAACACGGCCGGTGCGAACCATACGGCCATCGACGGCGACAATGCTGTAGCGGCTTCCGGCAGGAGCGCCAGCGACAATCAGGGACAGACCGTCGTCCGAAATAGTCACACTTATCTTGCTGTCGGTAACGCTTACGGCAGAGATACCGCTTGTAGAAGCAGATATTACAGGAAGGCTCCCATGGGCAATCACTACACCATCGGCAGACGCAAATCCGGAAAATGCTGGTTCTATTATATGGTGGGCGCCACCGACATATCCTCCGTAGGCAAAGAAGCCCTGTGCTGATGCCGAGGTGATCGCCGCCATAAGCATAAAGATTGATATTGACAGACTTCTCATCCCTTATCTGATTTCTGTGGTTGATATTTCCCCTGAATCGGATATGGTCACACTGAAGCGTTTTCCCGAAGGAGATGTAAGGACTACTGACGAAGCGCTGTTGGCATGGATGGCACGAGGCACACTTAGAATCTGCTGGTTGACAATCCCCTCATAGCCTTGTCCTGCGTCGATGGCAGTTTCAAGATAGTAGGACTTCGAAGCCCAGTCCAGAGCGTCGAGCGCGCCGGCTTCGCCTTTCGAACCGATTTCAACGTAAGCCACACCGGCAGGCGATGTCGTCACCGAATGCTCCTCGCCGAACACTACAGCCCCGTCCGAAGCAGATTCACGGATAACGATACGCACTTTTACAGGCAAGTTGGCTTTAGGTATACCGTCGGAGGTCTGCACCGTGCGTGCATAGTTCATTACCGTAGCGGCATCGGCAAACAATACGCCGGCAAGCAGCGCGAGTGACAGAAGTATTTTTTTCATATTTTTTTGATCTTCGTATATTTTATTTATTGGAATACTCGTACGTAATCAATGACGAACTCAAGCGGAAGCGCCGACATGTCGACACCCTGATTTCCGCCCCATGCGCCGCCAAAAGCAAAGTTAAGGATTATATAGAAGGGCTTGTCAAAAGGCCATTCTCGATATGTAGCGTCGGCCTCGCGCTCTACAGTGTACTGCGATACACCGTCCATATACCATGTCAGGCTATCCGGAGTCCAGCGCAAAGCGTATGTATGGAATCCTTTCTGGACATCCGGCACTTCAATCACATGGGTTTTCTGAGTATTTTTCACATGATTGTAGCTTTCACAATGCGCCGAAAAATGAATTTTGTCGGGCATATACCCTACATTCTCCATTATGTCGATTTCACCGCAGGTCGGCCATTTACCATAGCTGCGGTCAGCAGGCATCATCCATATCGCCGGCCATGTGCCGAGTCCTTCAGGCAGTTTCGCACGCACTTCGACATAACCATATTTCCACTCGTGCTTGCCGCGTGTTATAAGACTTGCGGATGTGACAGGACGCATTTCGCCATCGATAACGGCACTGTCGGCACATGCCGTTATATGGAGGGCACCGCCTTCCACACGTGCGTTCTCCGCACGGGCTGTGGTATAGTACTGCAGCTCTGTATTTCGCAGATAACCATGCTCGTAGTTCCACTTCGTGGAGTCAGGCATGCCATCAATGTCGAATTCGTCGACAAACACAAGAGCTGTACACCCTTCCGGGACTGCGACTGTATCGGACAGAGCGGTTTCCGGTGCCTTTCCGACACTTCCTCCACAGGAAAGAAGAGAGATTGATGATATGCCTAATATTACTGCCGGTAAAATAAATTTCATGATATTTTGATTATTAAGGGAGGTTTTACAGCTTATTGAAAAATCCTTACATAGTCTATTTCATAGCGTTGTGGCAAGGCCGTTAGATCGACACCTTCCTGTCCGCCCCATCCGCCGCCTACGGCAAGATTGAGAAGCAGATAAAAATCACTGTCGAAAGGCCACGATGTCCAGTCGGCATTTTTTTCACGATCGAGAGAAAAACATTCGCGACCGTCGTAAATCCATGTTAGGCGTTCAGGCGTCCAACGCAGAGCGTATGTGTGAAATGAACCTACAGCCTCAGGAGCTTCCTCCACATGGTTGCGTTGCACTCCGCGCATGTGGTTGTAGCGCTGGGAGTGGGCGGCAAAATGGATATTCTGCGGAGCATAGCCCACATGTTCCATTATATCAATCTCACCGCTTCGGGGCCAATTACCATAGACCGAAGCCTGAGGCATCATCCATATGGCAGGCCAGCTACCGCGGAAAGATGGAATCTTTGCTCTTACTTCCACATAACCATAGCGCCAGGCATGACGACTCTGGAGCGATGCCGATGTAACCGGACATACATTACCATCAATGACAACACTGTCGTTGCGCGCCTCTATTATCAGGAGTCCGTCTTCACAACGCGCGTTGGCTCCGTCTGTATAGTACTGCATCTCGCCGTTACGCACATAACCTGTTTCAAAAAACCACCTGGTGGAATCCGGAGAACCGGGAACATTGAACTCATCAGAGAAAACCATTTTTGAACAACCTTCAGGAATGACAACTCCGTCAGAACGTCCGGAAGCCACCATCGAAACAGTGGTTCCGACAGCGGCTATGACGGTAAATGTGATTAAATATTTTATAACTGGTTTCATTGCGATACGTGAATGTTTCTCGTAAGATTTAATATCGCAAAATTAATTCTGAAACACAAAAAGAGCTTAAGCATACGAATATGTATGTAGCATAAATGTCCGAAGAGTTGTTTATTTGTCGCCAATACTTGTGCTATTGTAACCTATCGCTCTGAATTGACACATATCTTGTAGGTGACATACCATAGAACTCCTTGAATACCGTGGAAAAATGCGAAAGCGAAGAGAAGCCTGTAGCATAAGCCACTTCTGATACCGCCATACGCTTTTCAACAAGCAGACGAGCTGCATGACGCATACGCGCCTGCTTTATATAAGCACTCGGACTCATAGCCGTAAGCGCTTTAAGACGACGGTGCAAATGCGAACGACTGACACCCGTTTCGGATGCGATCAGTTCTACCGTCAGATCCGGATTGGCAAGCTCACGAACAACAAAAGCCTCGACTCGTTCAAGCAAACGATCGTCGCTCGACTGCATCGCCACCACATCTTCATTGACAGGTTCAGAGCCGGTGAATTTCTGCTTTAGCACCCTGCGCGAATGTATAAGCATCGCTATACGCCTTTCAAGGTGTTCCATAGTGAATGGCTTGGTAATATAATCGTCGGCACCGGCCTCTAACCCTTCCATACGTTGGTCGTCAGCAGCCTTGGCAGTCAGCATCACCACCGGAATCTCACATATATCACGGTTAGCACGTATTCGTCGGCACATTTCCACTCCATCCATTACAGGCATCATGACATCTGTTATGATACAGTGCGGCCTATATCGTAGTGCAGCCTCAAGTCCTTCGGCGCCATCAGCAGCAGCTATTACATTATACTCAGATCGCAAATTCGACTTTATATATTTCAGAATCGACAAATCATCCTCAACCACCAGTATCGTATAAGCCTTTGTCATTGCATCTGCACCACCCCCTCTTTCCGCCATAGAAGGTTGCTCAGCGACAAGACCGTCGGCATCCAGCTCCACATAATCACCGGACGATCGTTCTTCGGCCATATATAAATTTTCATCCATGGGCACAATTATGGCAAATGTAGTGCCTTCCGCACTGCTTTCCTCGACATACACCGAACCATGGTGCACAGCCATAAGCTTACGCGACAAATGAAGTCCTATACCCGTTCCACCTCTGTTAGACTCTCCTTCAATACGGTAGAAACGTTCAAATATACTTTCAATATATTCCGGCTGTATACCCGGTCCGCTATCAGATATGCGTATACGCAGTTTACCTGTACCGTCAATATCAGCTTTTATTGCGACAATTCCGCCATCAGGAGAAAAACGCAAGGCATTTGAAAGCACATTGAACACAACCTTATCGATCTTATCGGCATCAAGCCACACTTTATCAGGTAGTGAATTGTCTACAAACAAATCAAGAGTTATTTTCCGCTGAGTCACAATCCCGGCAAAAGCATCAGCAATACGTGTGAGCATGACACGAACATCAACCGGAGCGACCGACAGTTTCATACGATCATTGTCAAGCTTACGCAAATCTATTACTTGAGAAATCATACGAAGTATGCGTGCTCCATTATTCTCCATCATCTCGAATGTGCGCTTCGTACGCGCATCAGGGCTTGACTTCTTAAGTTCGGCGATAGGACCGAGCACAAGGGTAAGAGGCGTACGTATTTCATGCGATATATCAGTAAAGAACTGGAGTTTGTCTTCCATTAGCCTGTCGGCCTGCTGACGCCTGCGCCGTTCCTGACGACGCAATGAACGCCTACGCAACATAAGCACTCCTGCAACAATAATCACTCCTGCGATTACGATATAAAGTATTTTCGCCCACCATGTCAGCCAGAATGGCGGCAACACAATCAGAGAAATATTCCGTTCTATAGCAGGACCGCCGGCTAGACGGGCACTGACAGTAACCGTATGGCGTCCGGGCGCAAGCTCGGGAAGCGACACAGTACGAAGTCCATCAGGTACTGACAGCACAGAGGTTCCAGGCGAAATTCGCACTTCATAAATCACATCTCCCGGTCGATTGAATTCGACCACACCGAAAGATAAATAAAGAGAGCCGACATCGTAATTAAGCTCGACAGATTGCCTGCCGGAAAGAAGGAGTGTTTCAAGCCCGGATGTTCCGTCATCTCCTACTCGACGGTATGACAGCTCCCTGATCTCCAAAGCATCAAGGACTCTCGGGATATCGAAATCTCCGGGCAAAAACGATACCACCCCACCCACACCTCCGAAATACAGACGACCGGAAGCATCGGCATAAGCAGCTCCTCGTTTGAATTCACGACGGCCGAGTCGCTCAGGGGAAATCCCATAAAAAAAGTGCTGTTCTTCAGGATTAAAACGCAATATACCGTCAGCACCGCTAAGCCAGAGTTCACCGTTATCACCGGGAAGAATACAATACAGCATCGAGGATTTCAAGCCATGAGTTTCGTCAAAGACCGTCGTCTTACCTTCATATATCATAGATAACCCGGCCGCAGTAGCCACAAATATGCGTCCTTTACTATCCTCTGCTATAGAATACACACAATTGTTTCCCAGACGGCGATTGGCCACATTGAAATGCTCGAATGTACCATCAGACTGCCTGTAACGCGAAAGTCCGGCATCACTCGAACCAATCCAGACATCTCCGTTATGATCGAAACATATAGCATGTATGGAATTCCCGCAAAGCTGCTTCCTCGCCTGATCCGCACTTAAAGCTTTATAGACGAGATGATGACAGGAACCATCCTGCGGATCATAAATACACACTCCCGAGCCATTAGTTCCAAGCCACAAACGTCCAGAAGCATCTTCAGCAATAGTATTGACAACATTCACAGTCGCACCGTCGACATGCGACCATATACGAACAGGCACAAACCGCCGTGTAGCGGCATCATAACGAGAAAGACCGCCAAGATATCCTCCAGCCCATATATCACCACGACTGTCCTGAAAAATTGTCATGACAGTATTACTCTCCACATTACTGTCGCGCAAATGCAAAAATTTCGTCGTGTCACCGGCATGATCTTCCTTATATATACCATCGCCATCAGTCGCAATCCACAAACTGCCATCGGTGGTTTTGGTAATGGCGAGCACTGGAGCAGTGCCTATATCACGCGAAGAATCGAAAGGATTGAACCCATACGTAATAAAATCATTGCTATCGTGCGATAACATAAGTATTCCTTTTTGATAAAGAGCCGCCCAGACATTTCCACGACGGTCGCGCATTATGTCGTGAACCTTTGCTGTCGTAGCATCAAACTCATCGATATGCATGTCTGGTCGCGAAACCGTCCCGGACACACAGTCATAAAGCAACATCCCGTCACCTTCCGTTCCTATATATATTGCATTTTGTCCTGGATCATTGCGCATTACAAATGTTTTGCAGTCGACCGGAATCGCATTGCGTCTGAAACGATGGCTCGGATAGTCGTAGCTGTCTATCCCTCCGTCAAGAGATGCCACATATATAGTGCCGTCGTTAGCCTGCACAATACTGAACACCATATTGCCCGATAAACTCGACGGATCGGAGGCGTTATGGCGGTGATTTGTCATCGCACCATTGGTCGGATTGAACACAGTTACGCCCTTGTCATTGGAGCCTATCCAGATATTTCCGAATTTATCCTCAAAAACAACCGTTGTTTTGTCACTACAGATATTGCTATTGGTCGTATGATAACACACCGGACGCCTGTCATCGGCAGTAAAGCATATCACGCCTGAACGCGATGTTGTAAACCATATATTACCTTTACTGTCCTCTATTATTGAATTGACGTATGTGAATTCCGGAACTCCGGGATAGTTAAGACGCGGAGTCGAAAACGTTTCCGTAATCCTGTCAAAACGCTGTATTCCATCGTATGTCCCCACCCATATATCGCCATTGCTGTCCTCCAGTACGGACAATACCACGTTGTTGAGCAGCGACGGTGAACCCGCGGAGCGTCGAAATGTCTTTGCGTCATTTCCGTCAAAGCACGTCAGACCATTGTCGGTCGCTATCCAGATATAACCGATATGATCCTGAATTATTTTATTGATATGGCTATTCGAAACTGAAAAAAGCCGCGACGACAATGCGAATGCAGTAAATGCCGCACAAATCATCATACATATTATCGCTGTTCGTTTCATGGTTGATTCTATGGTTATGATGCTGCAAATTTCGCATTTTTCCGACAACCCAGGAATGCTACAAATGTTAAAATCACGAGTGATGCGACATTTTATGAAGTTTAGAGGACGAATACGCAAGTCGGCGCACATATATCCAACATTTATGCCGTTATAGTTATGCGTGATTTTACTCTATGCTGTAATTTTACATTCGGAAAAATCAACATAAACCAACCATATCAATCATGCAAACTAATCTTAAATTTATCAGCGAAAAGCTCCGCGGCATAGCCGTACTTGTCCTGATATTATCGGTTGTCACAATGAAAGCCGCCAGTATCAAGGTCGAGGGAACGGTAAGCGGTGACGGCGAAGCCCTGATAGGGGCCTCGGTCTATCAGGCAGACAAAGCGTCAAATGCCACAGTCACGGATGTGGACGGCAACTTCACCCTTACTGTGCCTGATGAAGGTGCTGTAACAGTGTCATACGTCGGTTATAAGACACGCACCGTAAAACTAAACGGCCGTTACAAACTCGAAATTGTCTTGGAAGCCGACGCCAACATTCTCGACGAAGTTGTGGCAATCGGTTACGGAGTACAACAGAAACGCCTCGTGACAGGAGCCACCCTTCAGGTAAAAGGAGACGAAATAGCAAAACAGAACACCATAAGTGCCATGGGCGCCCTCCAGAGCCAAGCTCCCGGCGTTAATATAGTAAAAAACAGCGGTAAGGCCGGCGACGGATTCAAAGTCAATATCCGCGGCCTCGGCACTATATATAATTCATCTCCTCTGGTAGTAATCGACGGTATCAGCGGCGGCGACCTGAACCTGCTCAGCCCTTCCGACATCGAAAGTATTGACGTGCTCAAAGATGCCGCATCAGCCGCAATCTATGGTGCACGCGCTGCGAACGGTGTAATTCTCGTAACCACAAAGAAAGGGCAGAAAGACCGCATACGCTCCGCCTATAACATGTATGTAGGCTGGCAGTCGATACCCAAGACGGTCACTCCGCTCAATGCCGCTCAATATATAGAACTGATGGGCGAAACCGGCCTCACCGAAGCAGACTTCGAGCGCAATGTCTACATGTGGGACAAAATCAAGTCCGGCGAGTTCAACGGCACCAACTGGCTCGACGCAATCAAGAAAGACAATGCGTTCAAGCAAGGTCATAACCTGAGCATCGATGGCGGCTCTGACCGCTCGACATATTCGGTGGGCGTATCCTATGTTTCCGAAGCTCCGACAATCGGCGTCAAGGAAGAAGACGTGAAACAGAAATATGAACGCTTCACTATACGCGTCAATTCCGAATTCGATCTTGTACGTCACGACAAGCGCAATATCCTCAAATTCGGGGAAGCCATCACCATGGCACACGTCAACAGCGTAGGCATGGCACAGGGAACAGGCAACATGTACTGGAACGACGTACGCAACGCCCTGTGTGCTTCACCGCTATTCCCCGTATACGAAAATCCTGAAAAATTCGGCTGGCCGGTGCTCATCGACTCCGACGAAACCAATCCCGTTGCTGAAATGTACTACCTGCGTTCTTTCACTCAAAGCAAGAACTACAACGTACGCGGTAACCTCTATTTCATCGTAGAACCCATAAAAAACCTGAAGTATAAGACTACTTTCGGCTTTGCCTATAACGGCTGGAGCAGCCGCGAATATGTACCTGTATATCAGATAAACGAAAAGACATACGCCAAGACCGACAAAGTGACAATGGGTTCAGGCAACGGCATACAGTACAGCTGGGACAACACCATATCTTACGACTGGGCTCCAGGCAAAAACCGTTTCACATTTCTTGTGGGCAACTCCATAGAAAAATGGGGAATGGGACAGGATATAAACGGAAGCAATCGTGACTCTGAATTCTCCGATTTCGAACATGCCTACCTAAGTAATATCAAAACCATCATATCCGGTGCGACAACTTTGAGCGGCGCTCCATGGGGACGCGGCTCCCTGGCCTCATTCTTCGGCCGTATCAGCTATGACTACGACATGCGCTACATGGCCACAGTCACCATGCGCGCCGACGGCTCGTCGAACTTCGCACGCGGTCACCGCTGGGGTTATTTCCCCTCGGTATCAGCCGGATGGAACATAGCTCAGGAGAACTTCATGGAATCAAGCCGCACATGGCTCGATATGCTCAAACTCCGCGCAAGCTGGGGTGAAAATGGCAACTGCAACATCTCTTCCTTCCGCTATCTTTCGACCATAGCTTTCGGCAACGCCAACAATGCGGCATGGTACTACTTCGGCGACGACAAGAGCCATCCCGTCATCGGCGCATATCCCGACATCATGAGCAACCCTGACCTGAAATGGGAAACATCGCGCCAGACCGACATAGGTCTTGACGCACGCCTACTACAAGGACGTCTGGGTTTCGCATTCGACTGGTACGAAAAGAAAACCATCGACTGGCTCGTACAACCCACAGGTCTCGGCATCTGGGGCACAGGCGCTCCCTACATCAATGGCGGCGACATCAAAAACACCGGCGTGGAACTCCAGCTGTCATGGAACGACAATGTCGGCGACTTCACATACGCCATCAGCGCAAACCTCTCGCATAACCAAAATAAAGTGCTGCGCATAGCTAACGGGAACGGCCTTATCGAAGGAAATGCCGCGATACTCGCACAAAACACAAGCGCTTTCTACCGCGCGGAAGAAGGACATCCTCTGGGCTACTTCTACGGCTATAAAACCGCCGGTATCTTCCAAAATCAGGAACAGATTGACAATTATATCAGCGAAACCACAGGTCTGCCTATAATGCCCTCGGCAAAACCCGGTGACGTAATATTCGTCGACCGCGACAACGACGGTACCATCACACCCGAAGACCGCACTTCAATAGGCAATCCCTATCCCGACGTCACCTATGGCCTCAATATCAATCTCGGATACAAAGGTTTTGATCTGGCTATCAACTCATACGGTGTAGCCGGCAACCAGATAGCCCGTTCATACCGCAGCGGCACCGACAAGCCCTACGACAACTATACTACCGAGATGCTTGGTCGCTGGCACGGTGAAGGTACTTCGAACCGCCTGCCTTCAATGAACGGTTCCGCTCTCAACTGGCAGTATGTATCCGACCTCTATATAGAGGACGGTGACTACTTCCGTATCAGCAATATTACACTGGGCTATGACTTCAAAACGGCATTCCCCCGCATGCCATTCCAGCGCATACGCCTTTATGCCACAGTACAGAATCCTTTCACATTCACCAAATATTCGGGTATGGATCCGGAAATCGGCTACGGCGGTGGAGACAGTTGGGCTTCAGGTATCGATCTGGGCTACTACCCCGGCTCACGAAGCTATATGTTCGGCCTCAGCATAGAATACTAATCACGACATTTTCAAATCATGAACAAAATATTCATCTATATAGCCATGTTTATGGCTACGCTGTCGCTCTCGGGTTGCGAAGACTTCCTTGACTCCGAGAACCTCACCAAAAAGGACACTTCAAACTATCCTCAGACTCCGGAAGATGCCGATCAGCTTCTCGTCGGCGTATACTCTATGCTCGGCCGTTGCGAACCATTAGGCTTTTCTTACTTCATATCGGAAATAATGTCCGACAACTGCTTCGGCGGCGGCGATGCGGCTGACAAGTCGTGCAAAGCAATGGACCAATTCAAAAAATCAAGTGAGGATATGTTCCGCTGGAGCTGGCGTGCCCGTTACATGGGCATATTCCGCGCCAATTTTCTTATGGAACAGCTACCTGACATAGAATGGGATTCGGAAGAGCACCGCAACAGCGTGGAAGGTGAAACCCGCATGCTACGCGCATTCTACTACTTCGATCTTTCCCGCATGTTTGGCACCGTTCCTCTGGTAACTTCGCCTGAAGCTGTGAACGTGCCCAAGGCTCCGGCCGAAGAAACATTCGCATTCATAGCAAGCGACCTGCTCGCGGCAATCGACAAAATGCCCGCCACAAAAGTAACGGACATGCAGCGTTCCGACAACGGCCGCATGACCCGCTGGGCTGCCGAGGCCCTGCTGGCACGCGTATGGCTGTTCTACACCGGTTATTACAATAAAAGCTCCCTTCCAACCGTCGACGGCGGAGAAATAACCAAGAATCAGGTTCAAGAATTTATAGCCGACTGTATTGCCAACAGTGGCCACGATCTGCTTGACGACTTCCGCAACTTATGGCCTTACAGCCACGTACAAGACTACAAGTTCACGACAAACAACAGCCTGCAATGGGCTGGCGACGGCAACATAGAAGAAGTAATGGCTATAAAATACTCCACTCTCGGCACATGGGATGTCGTACAGCAGAAATGCAATCAGGTATGCCTTTATTATGGTGTCCGCGGTCAGAGCAATTATGCCCTATGCTTCCCATTCGGACAAGGCTGGGGATTTGCCACAGTCAACCCCAAACTTTGGGAAGACTGGGATGATGCCGACATACGTAAAAAAGGTTCCATAATCGACTGTCTGGACAAGAACGAGATGCGTCTTTATCTCAAAGGCGGCGGAAACGCAAGCGAAGAAACATATTATATAAACAAAAAACATTGCCCCATAAACGTATACGCAGACGCCACTAAACAGAATGTAGTGAATTACAGCGTACCTTTATACGGCATGACTGAAACCAATTTCCAGCTTAATAATACGCAGGACATCATTCTTATCCGTTTCTCCGACGTACTACTTATGGGAGCCGAACTCGGATGTCCGCAGGCACAGGAATACTTCGATCGCGTCCGCAACCGCGTAGGCCTGAATCCACTCCCCGCCACACTTGACAATATCAAATCGGAACGCCGCTTCGAACTCGCATTCGAAGGAGAACGCTACTACGACCTTCTGCGTTGGCATGACGAGAATCTGATTACTGAAAACCAGACTGATATACAGATTTACAACTGTCGTGTACCACGCAAGAAAAGCGTAACATTCCGTGCCGAAACCGGTGGTTTTCTACCCATACCTCTAACTGAAATCCAACTTTCCGAAGGTGTGCTGACACAAAATCCCGGTTGGGAAGGTTCTGACAACTATATTGAATAATCAGATGAACCGACGCAGTTTTCTCAAACGAGCCGGAGCTGCTGCACTCGCCGGGGCTTTACCCTCGTGGGCGAGTGCAGCCTCGCGTCCGGACAACCATCTGATCCAGTTACGAGCAGGTATTGTAACCGATTTCGATGTAATTGTTGTCGGCGGCGGACCAGCGGGCTGCACTGCCGCTATAGCTGCAGCACGAGAAGGCTCCAAAGTCTTATTAATTGAGGCAACAGGTGCACTCGGAGGACTCGGCACGTCAGGAATGGTGCCGGCTTGGTGTCCGTTCACCGACGGAGAAAAAGTGATTTACCGCGGTCTTGCCAAGCATATCTTCGACCTTGCCAAGAAAGGAGTACCTCACGAACCTGCCGACAAATATGACTGGGTGACAATCAATCCAGAATACCTTATGAGTGTTTACGATCGGGAGGTAACGGGGTCTGGAGCAAAAATATTGTTCTTCTCCCGTGTTGCGGCGATAGAAATGGCTTCCGACGGAATTGTCGACGCCCTGATTGTCGCCAATAAGAGCGGACTGACAGCCTACAAGGCTAATGTTTATATAGACGCCAGCGGCGACGGCGACGTATGCGCATGGGCAGGAGCACGCTTTTTAAAAGGCGACAGCGACGGGATACTGCAAAAATCGACACTGTGCTATTCCGTGGCGAACGTCAATACCCGGGCTTATCTCTCGGGACCTGAACTTCACTCCGGACATAATCCTGACAGTGCATCGGCCAGAGCCTACAAGACAGGCCGTTTTCCTCTGCTCGACACCCATTGCTGCCACAATCTCGTAGGTCCGGGAGTTGTGCAGTTCAATGCCAACCACATACAGATTGCAGACACGACCGACCCCGTACAGCTGTCGGATGCAATGCTGATCGGACGCCGAACAGCCGAACAGCATCTTGAGATGCTTAAAGAATTCCGTCCAGATGCTTTCGCCGACGCGTTCATTGTCAAGACAGCAATCATCCCTGGCATACGCGACAGCCGCCGCATAGTCGGCGACTATACGTTCACAGCCGATGACTGGCGCGCTCGTCGCAGTTTCGAAGACGAAATAGGACGTAATTGCTATTTCATAGACGTACATAAGAACGGATATCCGGAAATCCACTACGGACGCGGAGAATCACACGGCATACCTTACCGTTGCATGCTCCCAGCCGGACTTGAAAACGTGCTGACAGCAGGCCGTTGCATATCGACCGACGATGAAGCTTACGGAAGCCTGAGAGTAATGCCGCCCTGTCTTGTCAGCGGCGAAGCCGCAGGCATAGCTGCCCGACTCGCATCCATAGCATCAGTCCACGACGTACATGCCGTCGACACCGATGACCTGCGCAAACGCCTGCGCGCACATGGTCAATTTTTTCTCTGAAAACCCATGAAGATAACATTAACATCTATTATAAGTCTGTGCCTGCTGTGGCTGCCTGCCGCCGCGCAGACACCGCTTTATCTCGATGACAGCGCTCCTGTAGAATCTCGAATCGAAGATGCACTCGGTCGCATGACTCTAAATGAAAAAATTGCAATGTGTCATGCCCAATCGAAATTCAGCACTCCGGGATGTCCGCGTCTTGGAATTCCAGAACTATGGTTCAGCGACGGCCCCCATGGCGTACGAATGGAATTCACGTGGGACGACTGGACCCATGCCGGATGGACAAATGACTCATGCACGGCGCTGCCTGCTCTCACCTGTCTAGCATCGACTTTCAATACAGAACTTGCCGCCCGCTATGGCAACACCATAGGCGAGGAAGCCCGTTTCAGAAAAAAAGACGTGATGCTCGGACCGGGGGTCAACATATACCGCACACCTCTCAGCGGAAGAAATTTCGAATATATGGGAGAAGACCCATATCTGGCATCCACTATGGTGGTGCCTTATATCAAATCGCTGCAAGCCAACGGAGTGGCTGCATGCCTTAAACACTTCGCACTTAACAACCAGGAAAAAGACCGAGACAAAATCAACGTTGACGTCGACCAACGCGCGCTCAACGAGATATATCTTCCGGCTTTCAAAGCTGCCGTCGATGCAGGAGTATGGTCCGTGATGGGTTCATATAACAAATATCAAGGTACATTCTGTACGCACAATGATACTCTTGTCAACCGTATTCTCAAAGGACAGTGGGGCTTTGACGGCGCCATGATCACCGATTGGGGATCGGCACACGATACCCGCGAGGCCGCCCTTAACGGACTCGACATCGAAATGGGTTCGTGGACAAACGGCTTGACTTGGGGCGTAAGTTCAGCCTATGACAATTATTATATGGCCGAGCCGCTCAAACGCCTTATAAAAAGCGGTGAAATTGACGAGAAGATCCTCGACGACAAAATCCGACGCATACTCCGGCTCAATTTCCGTACAAATATGAACCGTATGCGTCCATACGGATCTATGCACACACCCGAACACATTGCCACAGCTCTTGATGTTGCACGAGAAGGCATAGTGTTATTGAAAAATGAAAAGAACTTTCTGCCACTTATACCCGGAAAGCTGAAAATAGCCGTAATCGGAGAGAACGCTGTACGACAGCTTTCGCTCGGAGGCGGTTCATCCGAACTTAAGCCACGTGTGGAGATCTCACCACTTCAAGGTATACGCGACATATTCGGCGACAATGTAGAATTTGCTCTCGGATATGCTTCAGGAGCCACGGACTACAGCCGCGAGCACCCGTCGCCCTACGATGCCGATTCCCTTCGTATAGCCGCCGTAGACATTGCCGCCAAAGCCGATGTGGTTCTTTTCTTCGGAGGCCTGAACAAAAACTACACACAGGATTGCGAAGGCGACGACCGGCGAAGCTATAACCTTCCTTTCGGCCAGGATAAACTTATCAAAGAAATTATTGAAGCCAATTCCCGCACTGCTGTAATAATTACTTCCGGAAATGCCGTGGCAATGCCGTGGCTCGATAGTGTGCCGGCAGTCATACAGTCGTGGTACCTCGGCTCTATGGGAGGACAGGCTGTCGCAGAAATAATAGCAGGAATAACCAATCCGTCAGGCAAACTACCATTCACCATAGCCAGACGACTGGAAGATTATCCGGCGCATTCATTCGGCGAGCGCGCATATCCTGGCATTGACGGCACTGTACATTATGACGAAAGCATTTTCATAGGCTACCGTTGGAACGACAGCAAAAAAATAAAGCCACAATTCGCATTCGGACACGGACTGTCGTATACACGCTTTGAATATGTCGGACTCACTGCCGACCGCAAGTCCTATGCTCCGGGCGACACAATACATCTGTCACTTGAAGTAAAAAATATTGGAGTCATCGATGGAGCGGAAACAGTACAATTCTATGTTTCCCAGTCAAAGCCGAAACTTGTCCGACCTTTAAAAGAGCTTAAAGCATTTAAAAAGCATACAATACGCAGCGGTGAAACAGCAATCTACAAAGTAGAGATTCCCGTAAACACTCTGGCTTATTACGATAACAATACCTGTCGCTGGACTATCGACGACGACACATTCACCATACATGCGGCAGCAGCATCGGACGACATACGTAAATCTGTAAAAATTAAAGTCAATCAGAAAAATCTTTCAATGAAATGAAAAAAGACGCAACAATAGCATGTGCTATGGCCTTGTCTGGCATAGCACTGTGCACAGCCCAGAATCAAGAGCCAAAGGAATCTCTGACATTTCTTCTGACTGGAGCATCTTTCGCGGTTCCGGAAAACGGATGGTTTGAAATCGGATGCGCGGATATGGGTGCGACAGCTATCAATAAAGCAGTCAGTGGAGAAGCTATTTTAAATACGGCACGCCGTATGGAAAAAGGCACTTTCTACACAACCGAAGAACTTGACGCTGTCGACGTTTTTGTAATCGACCATGTGCACAACCAGAATGTAGCCAACGAACAATGGCTAAAAGAATCGTGGGAAGATTATACAAACATCGCTACTACATCCGATTATTCAGTTGGCTACGACTATGTTATCAAACGATACATCGCCGATTGCAAGGCTCTGAAAGACAACCCGGAATCGAAATATTATGGTTCAGTTGAAGGCAAACCGGTGAAAATAATGTTCTGCACACACTGGCACGACGCACGTACGACCTATAATCCCGCGATACGAAAACTCTCCCAGAAATGGGGATTTCCTCTTATTAAATTCGATGATAATATCGGTTTCTCCCGCCTTGATGTTGCTTCAGGAGATGAACAACCCAGCATTGCCTGCGCTCACGACAACGAAAAAATAAATGATGTAATATATGGCTGGCATCCTCTACGAGGCGATAACAGCTACATACAACGCCGCATGGCTCAGATTTTTGTAGCTGAAGCAGCCGAATATCTGGGGCTGTCTATCCCTTTTGAATACACCCTCTCTCCCTGTTCACCACTTGTGAAGAGAGGGGAAACAGCTCGTATGCTCGTCAATTTCCGTGCCGGACAATATCCGTTCTCGTTCGCAGACGGCAGTAACGACAATATTAAAGCATGCCCGTATTTCATTGAGATTGACGACGTTCAGAACGATGTAAACTTCAATGTGACCGGCATATCCGATGCCGACGGCAACACAGCTCCGGCTTCATCTTCATCCATCCTCGTTGCCGATGCGGTCATTCCTTGTTCCTTCGACAGTTTCGTGCATCAGGCAGAACAGAGCAAAGGTCATGCCGACGCACAGACTCTCGATCTCAAAAACGGTGACGGATGGTCGCGACGCATATACCTAACTTTCCCTATTGATGAAATACCGGCCGACGCCGAACGCATAGGCATCAGACTTCATTACGAAAGCGTGGTGCCTGGAAAACTCAATGCAGAAAACCGTCCGCACAACGGCATAGAAGAGCTACGCCTTGAAGGAAATACATCAACCTACACTGCGAATCTGACCTGGGACAACCACCATAACCACATATTTGAGCCTGTTTGCTCTACCCCTCTTACACAGGACATGCTCAACTCCTACGTAGGCTGGGACGTCACTGATTTTGTAAAAGCCAAAGCAGCAGAAGGCGCCACCCGGGTTTCATTCCGAATAAGTACTCCTTACAAATGGCGTGGTCTGAGCCGCTTCACTGCATCCGAATCTACAAACGTTCCTGAACATGCACCACTTATGCTTATTGCAAACAAGCGCAACACACCCACTTCTGTTTCATCGCTCGACGCCGAAAGCGGCATATCCCTGAAAGGGAACATTCTGTACAATCCTTCAGGCAAAAAAGTTGACATCTACAATGCCTGCGGAACACTTATAAAAACATCTGTACAGCAGTCAATCGACATATCAGCCTATGTTCCGGGGGTATACGTCGCTCTCAGCGAATCTAAAACGATCAAAATCGCAGTACACTGAACTAGAGCTTCTATTATAAAATAAAGGGTTGTGTAGTGCTACACAACCCTTTATTTTATAATGAGGATATGACGTGGTCATGAGAATTTGCCATAACGGAGTGGGTCATAGTAATCTTTGAAGAAGTCAGCGAGTTCGGAGTCTGTAATGGCCAATATCCGACGAGCAATTGTGGATATCCCCAATAACATGACTCGATTGGAAATCTGTGTGACTCCCATGAAATCGGCTGAAATACGCAGTATGTCACGGGCAAGTTCTCGCGCCTTTTCATAGTGGGCCGTACGAAGAGCCGAAAGCAGACCTACGGCATAAAGTGTTATTGTACGGTGAGGGGAACTGTTATCGCTAAGATCTATATCTTTAAACAATTCATAACAAGCCTCATATTTACCCAAAGAATACAACGCCTCAAGATAGGCCGCTGTCATGGAAATGTCAATCGAGCCGTATTCCAGAGCCACACCAAGCAATGCTTCGAGTGAAGACATAAGAGGAATGCTATGGAGCGATGATGCGATTTCATTGAATGTATCCAAATCAAATCCACGGCCGTCGGTGGCTGCATAAAATACACGCAGACAGTCGGCAGCCATAGGCGCTCCACATGCCAGCAATTGCTTAACAGCAGATCCGCAATCCGGATGCGAAGTGAAATATTCCAACAAGCATGCAATGGCCTGATGCCGCTCACCACGACGCATAAGTTGCGCGGCCTTGCAATCGACATAATCGAATTTATCGGGATTGGCGTCTATAAGGCCGTCTATTATTGCTATTGCCTCTTCATGAAGATAGGGTGCGTGCTCGTAGATTACCTCGACAAGAAACAATAAGGCCGGCTCATCGGCCTCCGCAAGCGCTTTGGCATATTCAAAGGCGCTACGGGCTTCTTTTTCGTTCTCCCGACGCGCCTGAGCGCGAAACATCAGCGCCCAATAAATTCCTGAAAAAGGCTCTTTTTCTATAAGTCCCTCAAGGATTGATATCGCCGTTTCATGATCGCCGTTTTTATCGGCTACACGCACAATCTCGTAGAGCAATGCGGGAGGATATGATACTTTCGTCCGCAGCAAATCCAGATTCCGGAACAGCCAGTCGTAACATTCAAGTTCATCGGCAAGCTTGACAAGCTGTATAGCTTCTTCATCGGCAAACACTTCGGTCTGAGCCAGCAGATAGTCAAGAGCCGCATGTGCTTCTTCCGGTGTAGCCGGAGAGAATGCCGACATACGTCCGAGGCTCCAAAGCGTAGATGCTGCTCCGGAATTATCGGAGAGATAACGGCCAAGGCAGCTTTCACTCCCATCTCCGTCAAAATCCTTATAGAAAACGGCCCGACGCGCAGCCAAGGCATCGCTCTCCGGATAAAGCCGGAAGCCGCACATCAGCACCTCAAGGCGAACATAATCATCATTGAGGTCGCCGGAATAGTCGAATATCTCGACAAGTTCGTCTTCGTCAAAAAATCGTTCGGCAACAGGCCGGCGGAGCGATTCAAGGAATCGCTCGTAAAGAGCCTGGCGCGTGTTTTCGGCTTCGTCCAAATCAGTTCTTTTTCTGCACCTTCTCCCATGTATCCTTAAGGGCTATGGTGCGGTTGAACACGGGTTTTTCCGCCGTATAGTCATAGTCGGGCGTAAAATATCCTATACGCTGGAACTGGAATTTACTTCCGCGCGAAGCATTTGCCACTATGTAAGGCTCGAGCTTGACGCCTGTAACCACCTTGAGAGATTTCGGGTTAAGCATCTCACGGAAGTCGCGGTCAGGTTCGGCTGCGGGGTTCTCGACATCGAAAAGACGATCGTAAAGACGGACCTCCGCATCGACAGCATGAGCTGCCGAAACCCAATGAAGAGTGCCTTTCACCTTACGCATAGCTCCGGGTAGTCCGCTACGTGATTCCGGATCATAAGTACAACGAAGTTCAATAATATTTCCGTCGGCATCCTTAACGACATCCTCGCATTTGATGATGTATGCACCTTTTAGGCGTACCTCGCTACCCGGCGCAAGGCGGAAGAATTTTTTAGGCGGATTTTCCATGAAATCGTCGCGTTCGATATAAATCTCGCGGGTGAAAGGCATTTCGTGCACGCCGCTACCTTCCTCTTCGGGATTATTTTCCATAGTGACGGTTTCCACCTGTCCTTCCGGATAATTGGTTATGACAACTTTGACGGGATTGATCACCGCCATCACACGCGTGGCCACACGGTTCAAATCGTCACGCACGGCATGCTCAAGCAGGCTTACACTGTTGAGTGCTTCGTATTTTGTGTAACCGATGGTATTTATAAAATTGCGTATCGATGCCGGTGTGTAACCGCGACGGCGCATTCCCGATATTGTCGGCATACGGGGATCATCCCATCCGGCAACCAGCCCTTCTTTTACAAGCTGCAGCAATTTACGCTTGCTCATAACGGTATATGTCAGATTCAGACGGTTGAATTCAATCTGACGCGGGCAATAGCTTTCGTCGGCAAGTTCACGCACAAAGTGCTCGTAAAGCGGGCGATGAGGCACAAATTCAAGAGTGCATATCGAGTGTGTCACACCTTCGAAATAGTCACTCTGGCCATGGGCAAAATCATACATGGGATAAACTTTCCATGTCGTTCCCGTACGATGATGAGGATGCTTGATAATGCGGTACATTATAGGGTCGCGGAAGTGCATGTTGGAGGACGCCATATCGATTTTGGCGCGCAACACATGTGAGCCTTCTTCAAATTCCCCGGCATTCATGCGCATGAACAGATCGAGGTTCTCCTCCACCGTACGCGAGCGATAGGGGCTTTCGATACCGGGAGTGGTAGGAGTTCCTTTCTGAGCGGCGATTTCCTCGGAGGTCTGATCATCTACATAGGCCTTGCCTTCTTTTATCATGCGCACAGCCAGATCGAATAACTGAGGGAAATAATCGGAAGCATAGTACTCTCTGTCACCCCAGTCAAAACCGAGCCAATGTATATCTTCTCTAATTGAATCGACATACTCAACATCTTCTTTCACCGGATTCGTATCGTCGAAGCGAAGATTGCAAGTACCGCCGAATTTTTCGGCAACACCGAAGTCCATGCAGATAGCCTTTGCATGTCCTATATGCAGATAACCGTTGGGTTCGGGTGGGAAACGCGTGCTTAGGCGGCCTCCATTCTTTCCCGAGCGGAGATCGTTGAACACTTCTTCTTCTACAAAATTGAGTCCCTTGCCCTCAGGCAGTTCATTTACTTCTTTAACGTCCATTGTGGTAAAGATGTGTGAATGGTTCGTAATGTATGAAATATGTGTCGCGGTCATGTTTTCACAACGGCCGCGCAAAGTTAACTATTTTTTCTGTTTCTGGAACAGTGAAGTACGTGGTACAAGATATATTTCCACACGACGGTTTCGCGCACGGGCCTCTATAGAGTGGTTAGAGCCTATGAAATCGTCCTGTCCAAGCCCGTATGGAATAATACCCGTTTCTTCGCCTCCCGCCAGGACATAGAAGAAACTGTCGATGGCCGAGGCTCTGTCTGCAGTCAGACGATCGCAATAAACTGTGTCGCCGGTATCATCGGCATGAACCGCCACCACCATTTTATAAGGACTGTCAGGCCTGCTGTATTTTTTCAAAGGAGTCAGCACGGGCGCAACGTCGTCTTTCAGTTCACTTGAATTCGGAGCAAAAAGCCGGTCACAAGGTATGGTGACCAGAAGCACCTCTCCATCGCGCAAAGTCACCACGGCATAGCCATGTTCTTTAAGCGAGGCCTCAAGATCAGCTACCTGTTCCCGCACACGCGATTTTTGTTTTTGCGGAACTCTCGGCGTGGCTACATTAGCGTCAAAGGAGAGTGAAAGCTCATCGTCGTCATCGGCATTGCCGGCATCCTGTGCGAAAAGTGAATACGGACAAGCGACAATTGCCAAAAGCCACAAAATCGCAGGAAGCCTATGAATTATGTTTTTGAAAACAGCCGACGGCATAATCAAATCAAGGATTCTTCGTAATCCATCTCAGCTGCAACCATTGCCGCTATTTCTTCCGAGGTAAAGGCCGGCGCCTCTCTGTCCTTGGCGAGAACCTTCTCAACATAAGCGGCCGCATCACGACGCTCAGCCTGTAAGTCGTAATCATCCTCGTCGTCGAAATCGAGGTCGGTCAGACCGGCATCCTCGTAATAGTCGAAAATAAGATCTATGACCTCTATAGCATTGTCAGTACTGAAAAGCGACCGACGCTCCGGAGATAATGCCGCCAGCATAAGTTCTGCGGCCATATTTTCATCAAATTCTTTCATTTCGGTAAAATATCATAATTCAAGAAGTCCTGAAGGCAAGCACATGACAATGACATGCTCATCCACATCTATTTCCTCTATAAAATCATCGGCAACAGGAATCAATAGAGAAGCTCCGTCCGCCTTCTTAACAACGAACAGTACATTTTCAGTACTCTCGTCTATATCTGCGATATACCCTATGTCCATCCCGTCGACCCGAATATCGAATCCTATCAGATCGGACGCATAGAATCCATCTTCGTCGTCAGCCTCAGGAATATCAGAACATAACGCATAAACCGGCTGCATGGAAAATTCGGCGGCACAATCTTCATCACAGACTCCTTCAAGACGGACAAGCACGGAATCCCGCCATTTCGACCGTACGCTTTCGATGAAAAACGGCACATTAATATCGTCCACCTTGACTATTATGCAGCGCAAGGCATCGAATTGTATATCCATATCGCCATCGACACTCAACGATATTTCACCATTGATGCCATGTGGCTTATTAAATCGCCCTATTAGCCGAATCTCGCTGTCGGAAATCATTTTTTCTTCTTTTTCTTGCCGGCAGGAACAGGTGCGGCTTTGAATTCATGAAGATGAACTACATCCGGATCGAAATTGAACTGTCCGTGCGACATAGTCCGCAAATCATTGAATATGCGGGCATCCTCGACGCCGTCGCGGTTAACAGCCAGCATAAGTTTCTTCATGTGGTTAGCAATCAGCATGGCCAAAGCATCACGTTCCTCTCCGGGTTCCATCTGCGATGCGATCTCAATAAGCTGCTGCACCAGAAGTCCGTAATGACGATGACGTATTACTTCAGGATGCGACAGGTCGACAGGATCAGGCGCCCCTTCGAATGATTCGGGACGAACAAGTTCGAAAGGAATATCGACATCAAGACGGAAGTCGCTCATGATAGCAAGATGATCCCAGAGTTTACGACGATACTCCTGCTGATCACCGCCTTGTTGGGGAAAGAGTGTCATCATGGCACGCACTATGGTGTGGGCACAGCGCGTACGCTCTTCCTTGTCTTCTATGGTCAGGCAATGGTCGACCATATTCTGTATGTTACGGCCATATTCCGGCAGAACAAGTTTCTTGAGATGGTTATTATAAGTCAACATTTTGATTTGTCAGGCTTAAAATCTGTTTTATCGGTCAAAGTTAGCTCAAATCCGCCAAACGACAAAAAAAAGTTGAACAAGCGCCAACGAACAATCAAACAATGATAAATCATCTTTTGAAAAACTTAGAAGCGTACTATTAATGTATTGTCAAAAAAAAAGAGTAAATTTGCGGGCGCAAACGGGACGCTCAAAAAAAGAAAGTGCATCCCGTATGACTTAAGAATCATTACAAAACCTAATATTGAACGAAAATGAACATCGACAACTTCAACTTCGCAGGTCACAAGGCCATCGTACGCGTTGACTTCAACGTTCCTCTGGACGAAAACGGCAATATCACAGACGACACCCGCATCCGCGGCGCGCTCCCCACTCTTAAAAAAATCCTCAACGACGGCGGTTCGCTTATCATCATGTCGCACATGGGCAAACCCAAAGGCAAAGTAAATGCAAAGCTCTCGCTGTCGCAGATAAAAGATGCCGTTGCCAAAGCACTCGGCACCGACGTACAGTTTGCCAACGACTGCGCCGCAGCCGGCGACATGGCAGCCTCTCTGAAGCCCGGCCAGGTACTTCTTCTTGAGAACCTCCGCTTCTATCCCGAGGAAGAAGGCAAGCCCGTAGGCATCGACAAAGCCGATCCCGCTTACGACGCTGCCAAGAAAGAAATGAAAGAACGTCAGGCTACTTTCGCAAAAACACTGGCATCATACGCCGACGTTTACGTTAACGACGCATTCGGCACAGCCCACCGCCGCCATGCTTCTACAGCTGTGATCGCCGACTATTTCGACGCCGACCACAAGATGCTCGGCTATCTGATGGAAAAGGAAGTCAAGGCCGTCGACAACATTCTCAGCGACATCCGCCGTCCTTTCACCGCCATCATGGGTGGTTCGAAAGTATCCACCAAAATCGGTATAATCGAGAATCTGATGGACAAAGTCGACAATCTTATTCTCTGCGGCGGCATGACCTACACTTTTGCCAAAGCACAGGGCGGCAATGTAGGTAACTCCATCTGCGAGAACGACAAACTCGATCTTGCTCTCGACATCATGCGCAAAGCCAAAGAAAAAGGCGTGAACCTTGTTCTCGGAGTCGACTGCGTGGCTGCCGATGCATTCAGCAACGACGCCAACACCCGTATATGCTCTGTAATGGACATCCCCGAAGGCTGGGAAGGTCTTGACGCAGGTCCCGACACCCGCAAACTCTTTACAAACGCTATCCGCGGTTCCAAAACAATCCTTTGGAACGGTCCCGCCGGTGTATTTGAATTCGACAACTTCACTGCCGGCAGCCGTGCAATCGCCGACGCTGTTGTAGAAGCTACTAAAGACGGCGCATTCTCTCTCGTCGGAGGCGGCGATTCTGTTGCCTGCGTCAACAAGTTCGGTCTGGCCGACGAAGTTTCTTACGTTTCGACAGGCGGCGGCGCCCTGCTTGAAGCTATCGAAGGCAAGGTTCTCCCCGGCGTTGCCGCCATCAAGGGCTGACCTACAGAACTTCAAAGCATAAACATTACGAAGCCGATGCCCGTTTTATAAACGAAGCATCGGCTTCGTCCGTTCCAACAATAAAAGACCCCGACATAATGAACCTGCAATTCAACGACGACTTTTTCAGATGGATAGAAGAACACCATAATGAAAATCCTGCCGTACTGAGGCTGAAATGGGCAGGACGTCCCCTACCCTTCGACCTCGACGCGGCTCTGATACAAATAGAATGCAGGAAAAAATGCGCAGGCAAACTATCAGACACGCTCGGTGCTTCGCCCCGTTTCTATTTCCCGTCCATATTGTCGGCAGAACAATCAACATCCGACCGCCTTGCATCCTTTCATTCATCGCTAATTACCGAAGGCGGAAGCGTTGTCGATCTTACGTCCGGATTAGGAATAGATGCATTGCATTTTGCCTCCCGTGCGGCAGAAGTGACCGCCTGCGAACGCAACAAAACGCTCGTCGATGCACTTAATTATAACGCCGAACAGCTCCATCTATCGGATATCCTGAAATGTATATCCGGTGATTGCCGTGAACTTGCGACAGAATGGGCGGATAATGGACACAGGTTCGACTGTGCGTTCATCGACCCGGCCCGTCGTGCAGCAGACGGTTCTCGGGTATATGCTCTTGCCGAATGCGAACCGGACGTTATATCACTGCTCCCGGTCCTTTCCAAAATAGCAGGATTGCTTGTCATAAAAATGTCACCCATGCTGGACATCACCCATACAGACAAAGAACTCGGTGAAAAAGCATCTGCCATAATAGCTCTCGGCACACCTGCCGAATGCAAGGAACTTATAGCTCTGATCGATTTAGGGAATCCCCGGCCGGCCGGCACGAGTCTTCTGATAGAAGCCACCACGCTGACAGCAGCAGGAAGCGCTTGCACAATCAGCTTCACAGCTTCAGAAGAAAAAGATGCTGAATGCCAAAGCGGGGAAGCAAAAGCCGGCGATTACATATACGAAGCATGGCCGGCAGTAATGAAGTCAGGAGCCGGACGTCTTCTCGCAGCACGTTTCGGTTTGCGGACATTCCATGCCAACACTCGTTTATACCACTCCGGGAATCTAAAGGACGATTTTCCGGGAGATATATTTGAAGTGCAGGAAGTTCTACCTTATGCATCACGAATAATCAAACGCTTCGCGCGCAAATATCCGCAGATATCCGTCGCCGCACGCAATTTCGGCATAAGTGCAGACGAATTACGCAAACGACTGGGAACTAAGGAAGGAAGCGGAACCATCCGAGTTTACGGCCTGACAGACGCCTGTGGCGAACGAATACTGATAGTTTGCCGGAAGATTTAAAATACGAGCGGACGTAAAAAGCGCCTGTCATGATTTATGAAAAAGACGAGCCATGGCGCGCTTGTCGTCACGCTCCTTTATCGACTGCCTCTTATCGTACTCTTTTTTACCCCGGGCTATGCCTATGACCAGTTTTGCAAGCCCGCGTTCGTTGATGAACAGCCGCAATGGCACAATTGTGAATCCTGCATCACGGCCGTTTTTTTGCAAACGTGCTATCTCCTTCCGATTCAACAACAGTTTGCGGTCGCGTCTGGCTGCATGGTTGTTATATGTGCCGTAAAAATATTCGGCTATATTCATATTTTTCACCCATACCTCACCGTTGTTCACATAGCAGAATGTATCGACAAGACTTGCATGGCCCCCGCGTATCGACTTGATTTCCGTACCGGTAAGAACCATTCCGGCCGTGAATGTTTCCACGATTTCATAGTCGAACGTCGCACGGCGATTTTTTATATTGATATCTTTTTGTTTCATAAGATTGTGATTATTTTTCAGGCAACGATAAAATAAAGCAGATAATATATTGCCAAGGGGACAAGCACCGTCGCAATAGATGTCAGACCAAGGAAAGCGAATTCTAGGTCATGCCTTACCACCATATAAGGTATGGACTTATATAGAATCAACACCAGATAAAGCGGCAGGAATTTAAAGATATTGACATCTGCCGGAAGACAATTCCCTATAATACGGAAAAGTACCATTATCCCGATCGCAAACACAGTCAGAGTTTCTGACTTTCTGCGATTCACTTCTCCCCCCTCAAGCTCGCGGGCGAGGTAGACATCGAATATCAGTCGCGCAATGAACAATGAAACGAAATAAGCTCCGAAATCCACTACCGCACGCACAAGTACCGTGGCAAGCGAAAGCTCCCGAACATAAAAAAAACTTACAAATTCAGAAAGCGCGGCTACACCCATAAGAGGATAAAGCCCTTTGCGAAGCATTTCATCAGGGTCGGGCGACGCCGACGACACATCCTCCCACCCGCGCACCGGCACGAGCAGCAACTGCATCATCAATTTGAGATATTCAAGCATCGGTCAATAAAATCATGAGCTGTTTATCGCACAAAGTTACAAATTTCGAGGGATTATTCAATCCAATGTGTTAATTTTGCAAGAAGATAACGCTCAAACAATAATATAACACTTTGAAATGATACAAGGAATCCTTTCTATTGCCGGAAAGCCCGGTCTTTACAAACTTGTCAGCCGTGGACGCGGCTCGCTGATTGTCGAATCGCTGCAGACCGGCAAACGTATGCCGGCCTATGCCCACGACCGCGTGATCTCTCTTGCGGACATAGCCATCTATACCACCGGTGAGGATATGCCGCTTGGCGACGTTCTTGAAAAAGTCAAGGAACACACAGAATGCAAACCGGTCGACATCAAAGCATTCGCATCGGACACAGACATGCGCGAGTATTTCGGCAAAATCTTGCCCGAATTCGACGAAGACAGGGTCTATAATACCGACATCCGCAAACTCTTCACTTGGTACAACATGCTTATCGGAGCCGGTATCACTGAGTTCAAAAACGAAGAAATAGCCGAAGATCAAGCTGCTGAAAAAGCCGACGCAGCCGAATAAACGCTCTCGTCAGCTCCCATAAAAAACGTCAGCCCTGGGTGATCCAAGGGCTGACGTTTTTTTCATCGGAATAACTACCTATTCCTGATAAGATATATAAACAGAGTGGCAACAGCTGCAAAAAAAGCGAAATAAAGCCACCATTCCGACGGCTCCCGCTGTGCCATCACACTCAGAAAATAAATAACATATATTCCGGATATATCCGACAGGAACGGACTAAGAGGGATGTTCTTTTTGACTCCTATCCAATACCATAGCGAATAGCCGAGCAGTACAGCAAAAAAAACAGCACATGAAATCCCGGCAAGTACACTATAGCCATAGAATTTTATAAACAACAGAGTAAGCGCAGCCCCTATAGAGGCGATATTCATCACCGAACTATTGTACCACGCGTCCAGACGCGGATGACGGATTTTTATAGGTTCCATATATTCTCCGCTTATTTCTTTTCCTGCGGTACGGGCATGTTTGCGAGTTGGTCGCGGGCAATCTGCAGACGGCGTTCGAGCATTTCGCGGCGCACCGAAGCGGCACGCAACTCCTGCAATGCGTCGGCATAACGGACACAAGCAATCATACGTCCACACAACACCGGTGTCATTTTACCTCGTACCGAAGCCTTGCTTCCCCGAAGAACGTATGCCGATGCCGACGGATGTTCAAGCAACCAATGCCCTATTTCATCAGCTTCTTCCGGACTAAGGCTGATTGTTTCCGAGCCTTCTACAGAAATCAGACGCGAAGACGGCACAAGCGGGGAAACGGCACTTTCACTGCCGGAAACAAATTCCACAGCGTTAAGACCGATACGACGTCCGGAAAGATTGGCTACCAGATAAAAATGGCCGTCGTCCGATACACGTCCCTGTATACATGTCGATGTAAGAACCTTGTCCGTGTCCTTGACGGGCAGCCAATAACCTTCAAGGCCAACCGAACTGTCGACATGACGGAAACCCGGAGCAAGAGAATCAACAGCCAGACGGGCAGTGGCCAGACGCATATCGGCGGCGGAAATACTGTCAAGAGTCATGCCTTCGATAGCCTGCGCGCGCAGGCGCATAGCAGTGCGGCGCACATCGGTAAGACTGCGATAACGGTTATCGATCGTATCAAGGAGCGATATCGCTCCGACATAATCACGCGCTTCGATCATCTCGGCCGAACGAGCAGACATCTCTTCGGCTGCATCACGCTCTGCATTCCCGCACGAGGCTGACAACATTGCCAGCATAACGGCACCAAGTGCCGCCGAACTGTACTTATTTACTACGTTGAACATTTTTCACACCTTTTACAGTTGATATTTTACGGATTAATTGATTTAGCGAAGATGTATCGTTTACTCCGACAACAAGAAGCCCCTGAAAGAGTCCGTCATCGGAATCAATGGAGATGCTGCGGAGCGTGACATCGCGCTGCTTGTTGATAATCGAGGTTATATTGGTGACTATACCTATATCATCCTTGCCTACAACCCGCAGTGTTGCCCCGAACTGAGCGCCGACTTTGCCGCTCCAGCGTGTACGGATAAGACGATACGGATATTTTTCACGGATATGCAATGCGTTCGGACAATCGGAACGATGGATTTTAACAACACCTTCCGCAGAAACGAACCCGAATACGTCATCGCCATAAATCGGATTACAGCACTTCGACAGACGATAATTAAGTCCCTTTATGTCATCTCCTATTACAAGGACATCACCTCCGTCGGTCTTACGCTCGTCGACATCGGCACCCGAATCGGCCTGAAGAGTGTACAAGCTCGCCGACACACGTTCAGCTGAAGATGCGGCAGCATTATCCGCACCCACGGAAACGTATGCTTCCAAAACATCATTTATATCAATCTCTCCACGGCCGAGTGCACTGAAAAATTCAGTAATGGTCTTGAAGCCGAGCTTGGGTACGGCACGTGACAGGCGCCCTTCGTCAAATTCGATCTTACGGTTTTTGAAACGGCGCTGCAGAAGTTCCCGTCCGGTTTCAGCCTGACGGTTCTCGTTCTCTTTCAGCACAGCTCGTATTTTATTACGTGCTTTCGACGTCACGACCATCGACAGCCAGTCGGGATTAGGCTCCTGTGTCGACGAAGTAAATATTTCAACTGTGTCGCCGCTGCACAAGCGGTAGTTGAGCTTATGGTTTTTACCGTTGACCCGGCCGCCGACACACTGCGTGCCAAGGCGAGTATGAATATTGAATGCAAAATCAAGCAAAGTAGCACCCTGCGGAAGTTTATAAAGATCGCCTTTGGGGGTGAAAACGAACACTTCCCGCGAGTACACGTCCATTTTGAAATTCTTGATAAGCTCCATAGGACCTGTTTCAGCGGCTTCAAGAATATCACGCACGTTGTTCATCCAGGCATCCAACCCGCTCTCGCTTTTTATTCCCTTATACTTCCAATGGGCGGCAAGACCTTTCTCGGCAATGGCATCCATACGACGTGTGCGTATCTGAACCTCCACCCAACGTTCCTGCGGACCATATACCGTGATATGCAACGATTCATAGCCGTTGCTCTTCGGAATGCTAAGCCAGTCTTTAAGTCGCGCGGGGTTAGGGCGATACATGTCGGTGACTATGGAATAAGCCATCCAGCATTCGCTTTTTTCACGTTCCGGTTCTACATCAAGCACAATACGGATAGCGAACAGATCGAAAATATCCTCTACTCCGTTGTGCTGTTTCTTCATCTTGTTCCAGATGGAATAGATGGATTTTGTCCTCCCTTTTATTTCAAATTTCAGACCCTCGGCTTCGAGTTTTCGGCGTATAGGCTCGATGAATGTATCTATGTATGCGTCACGACGAGCTTTCGTTTCGTTCAGTTCTCGGGCTATGCGGGTATATGTTTCGCGGTTTGTGTACTTCAGCGACATATCCTCAAGTTCCGATTTGATGGCATACAATCCGAGCCTGTGCGCCAGCGGGGCATAAAGATAATTGGCCTCGTAGGCGACATCGCGCACCAGCCGCTCCGAAGGATGGTGGTTTATCGCTCTCATAAGCGCCAGACGGTCGACAATCATTATGATTATCACGCGTATGTCCTCGGCGAATGTCAGCAGAAGCTTACGGAAGTTATCACTCTCGACAGACGCGCTGCGACTATACAGCGAAGCCACCTTGCTTATGCCCGAAACAAGCCGTTCCACATCTGTGCCCCAACAGCCGGCGTCCACGTTACCTGTATCGGCCAGCATTATAGCCAGAATCATATTGCGGTCGGCGCCTAGGCTGCGGCACAAGGCTATAGCCGTGTTCAGACGCATGTTGACACGGTTGAATCCGAAACGGTCACGGCCGTATGCCCCGTCTTCCACACCTCCGGCAATCGCTGCTTTAACAGCCTTGAAGTCGCCGGGAGCAATAACAGAACAGGCCTCCGAAATAAGCGTACGCGTCAGGCGGAGCAATGTTTCTTTTTCATCATCGTGGAAATAAGAATTTTCCATAAATCCGGATTAGAAATACGTTTAATCGCACAAAAATAGTGATAAAAAATATGCCATAGGCAGATGTTTAACTAAAAAAACATAACTCGACAGACTTCGTTCATAATAAGCATCTGAAAATATCGACTGACACCGACCGAAACCGCAACTTTGGCACAGTTATTGTTGATAAAGAAATTAAAGCGACCTGAACCGAAAACTTTTTCCCGTTTCAGTGATTTTAAAAATATGGACAACAAGCAATATACCGATAGCGCACGCGAGCTTATCTCACGCCTGAGAAGCCAGTGCACACGACACAACAACAGCACTATAATGCCCGAGCACCTGCTGTTGGAACTCGGGCAGGACAACACGGAGTCTTTCACGCTGATGCAACGCGTCGTAGGCGAAAACAAGCTCAAGGATATGATTTCAGAACTTGACCTCGCTCTTTTCGACGCACCCGAACGCGAAGACTCTCCGGGTGTAAACAACCGCATCGTGACACTGATAATAAAACTGGCCATCCTCGAAGCCCGCTATCTGAAAAATGACCGCGTAGACGTACGCCATCTGCTTCTTGCATTATTCCACAACAAAGAAGCAGGCAACCTGCCGCTGGTACGTCCTTTCGTGGACGCGGGAATAAATTATGAAGTGCTGCGCAACCTCGCCATGAGCGATTCCAGCCTTAGCATAGACAAAGACGGAGGCACAACTCCAACCATGGAAGCCACCGCTGAACCGGCCGGAGAGAGCGCCGCCGAAAAAAGCGGCGATAACAATTCCTCCGAAGGTTCCAAATTCAGGCGTCAGCGCAGCGGCGACACTCCCATGCTCGACAAATTCGGCAACGACATGACACGCGCCGCCGAAGAAGGACGCCTCGATCCTGTCGTAGGCCGCGAAGTGGAAATAGAACGTCTGGCTCAGATTCTGAGCCGGCGCAAGAAAAACAATCCGGTTCTTATAGGCGAACCCGGCGTAGGCAAATCGGCTATAGTCGAGGGTCTGGCTCTCAGAATAATACGCAGACAGGTTTCGCGTATCCTGTTCGACAAACGTGTCATCGCTCTTGACATGGCATCAATCGTTGCAGGAACGAAGTATCGCGGAGAGTTCGAAGAACGCCTGAAAGCCATACTGAATGAATTGACAAAGAATCCTGACATCATCCTTTTCATAGACGAAATCCACACAATCGTCGGAGCCGGAAACGCACAAGGCTCAATGGACGCCGCCAACATGCTCAAACCGGCACTCGCCCGCGGCGAGATCCAGTGCATAGGCGCCACAACCCTCGACGAATACCGCACAAATATAGAAAAGGACGGTGCTCTCGAACGCCGCTTCCAGAAAGTGATGGTCGAACCGACCACCGCCGAGGAAACCTTGGTCATTCTCAACAACATCAAGCCGAAATACGAAGCGCACCACGGAGTGACATACACCGACGATGCCCTTGAAGCCTGCGTGAAACTGACCGACCGCTACATCAGCGACCGCAATTTTCCCGATAAGGCCATAGATGCTCTCGACGAAGCCGGTTCACGTGCCCGCATAACAAATATAAATGTGCCGGAAGCCATCGACCGCCTCGAAGAAGAGCACCGCCGCCTGTCCGCTGAAAAGCAGGAAGCAGCCCACGCCCACGATTTTGCCCGTGCAACGCGTCTGCGCGATCAAGCAAATGACGTTGCGCGCAAACTGGATGAGGAGCGCGCAGCATGGGAGCACGATATGGCCGAGAACCGTCAGGTCGTCGACGCCGAACGTGTCGCCGAAGTAGTGGCCATGATGACAGGAGTACCCGTTCAGCGAATAGCACAAGCCGAAGGCAAACGTCTGGTCGCCATGGGTCCAAGCCTCCGAAGCGCAATAATAGGACAGGATGCCGCAATCGAGAAGATAGTAAAGGCCATACAGCGCAACCGGCTCGGACTCAAAGATCCAAACAAACCCATAGGCACATTCATGTTCCTCGGCCCGACGGGTGTAGGCAAAACACATCTGGCAAAAAAACTGGCTGAATATCTGTTCGACTCGGCAGAAACCCTCATTCGCATCGACATGAGCGAATACATGGAAAAATTCAGCGTGTCGCGCCTTATTGGCGCACCTCCCGGCTATGTAGGCTACGAGGAAGGCGGACAGCTCACCGAACGCGTACGCCGCCACCCCTACTCCGTAGTGTTGCTCGACGAAATAGAAAAAGCACATCCCGACGTGTTCAATCTTCTGCTGCAGGTAATGGACGAAGGCCGCCTTACCGACAGCCTCGGCCGCCGCATCGACTTCAAGAACACCATAATAATAATGACGTCGAATATCGGCACACGTCAGCTGAAGGAATTCGGATCGGGCGTAGGATTCACCACCCGGGAAGTTGACCGCGAGTACAGCCACAGCGTACTTTCAAAAGCTCTAAACAAGGCTTTCTCACCGGAATTCCTGAACCGAATCGACGATATAGTGATATTCGACTCTCTCGACCGCGACGCTATTTTCAAGATTATCGATATAGAACTTCGCGGATTCTTCCGCCGCCTCGACGAGATGGGTTATAAAGTAAGCCTCAGTGAGGAAGCCAAAAACTTCATAGCTTCCAAAGGCTGCGATGTGCAATTCGGCGCACGTCCGCTCAAACGAGCCATCCAGAAGTACCTCGAGGACGAGCTTGCCGAGTTGCTTCTCTCAGGCAGCGTAGGTGAAAAAGCCGAAATCCTCGTCGACTACGACAAAAGCGCTGAAAAAATCACAACCCATGTCCTTCCTGCCGACGAAGAAGTAATCGCCCAGATTGAAGACACTGCTGACAGTTCAGCGTCCACCGAATAAATCACTCCCTATAAATCCGACAAAAACGCCCGTCTTTAAATAGACAGGGCGTTTTTTTGTATAATGGCTTGACCGTTGAAATAAATCATGGCTTCGCTGTCGGATTTTCGCCTTTGTACTGTCCGGGAGTACAGCCATAAAGGGCGGCGAAACAACGCGAAAAATAACTCGACGAACTGAACCCGACCATATACATTACCTCGCTGACCGAGAACTTCCCCTGTTCGAGCAACATCGCTGCCTTGCGCAGACGCGTCTGCCTGATGTAATCGACAGGACTCAACCCGACATATTTTTTCAGCAGACGATAAAGCTGTTTCTGATGTATAGAAGCTTTTTCACACAGGAAAGCCACGTTCATGTCGGGATTCGATATATTCTCTTCTATGATTTCGGTGACCGATGCCAGACGCCGTTCATCGTCCGACTCGGCCTCGATAGGTTTAGCTTCCGTCATGCTTTCTATGCGTGCCGATCTACGGACATTTTCTTTCGACTGTATCATCTGATTGACACGCGCCCTCAGTTTAGAAGCCTCGAATGGTTTTGACATGAACATCTCCACTCCGGAGCGTATGCTCTCGTTCTCTATGTCCGGCCCGTTTTTGGCAGTAAGCAATATAATAGGAGTATGCGCCAGCATAGGATTCGACTTTATACTGCGGCTCATCTCAAGCCCTGTCATCACCGGCATCATCTCGTCGGCGATTATAAGGTCGGGATGGAAAGTTGAAGCCACCGCCAATGCGGCACGCCCGTTGGAGGCCACGGCACAATTATAGTCATCGGAAAGCATATCGCACACAAGAGCGGCAATGGCGGCATTATCGTCGACAACAAGCACACGCGAACGCTTGTCGGATGCCGTATCTTCCGGTTTACCGTCGATTAGTGGCGGATTCACGGTCTGACAGTCTTCTATGCCACGGGGTAATTCGATTACAAAAGTCGCTCCTTCCCCGGGACGGCTGTGCAGAGAAACTCTGCCATGGTGCATCTCAACGTAATGCTTCACAAGATACAGACCGATTCCCGTGCCTTCACTCATATCCGACGAAGCGGAAGAACGATACAAACGCTGGAATATCAGTTTCTGCTCGGAAAGAGGAATACCTATACCGTCGTCGGAAACACTTATCTCCATATCCGGACCGAAATTACGCACAGAACAGCTTATTGTCGAGTCCGTATGGGAATATTTCACCGCATTCGACAGCAGATTGTTCAGAATCGATTCAAGTTTTACCGCATCGACCTCCGCCGGCAATGAGGCATCATCCGAAGAGAATACGAAATGACGTTCAGGATATGCCTCCCGATAGCTCTCGAAGATAGAACGACAGAACTCCACGGCATCTATACGGGAATAGATCAGCATGTTTTCAGTGGGCATATCCAGACGGTTTATTTCCACAGTCCGGTGTATCAATTCATTAAGACGTATAGCCGCATCATAAGCCACATCTATGTTGTGACGTACGGTATCTTCCCCGACCGGAGCCGCAGCATCGCGCAGGCGGCTAAGCGGCCCTATTATCATGGAAAGCGGAGTTTTCAGCTCATGCGATATATTGGTAAGAAACGACAAACGCTCCTCGACCTGCTCCAGCGCGGCCTGACGCTCTACCGCCTCAAGGCTGCGGCGATGTCTTCGGCGCTGGTTGAACTCAAGCACACTTACAATAAATGCCAGAATAAAAATATATGCAGCTATCGCAGGCCATGTCATAAACCATGGCGACGCCACATTGATATTGATATGCCGGAAACTATCGGCAATACCGTTTATCTGCATCTCAAGGCGATGTTTACCCGAGGGTAATGCACTGAGGCGTATCCGGTTGTCACCTTCGGCAAGTATGGTCCACGTACTGTCGAGATCGGCAATGCGATAACGGAAACGCGGAAAACTCATACCCGAGATATTCTCTGCCGTAAGAAACACATCGATAGAGTTACGTCCGTATGGAAGCGACACTACATCGACATCAGGAGCTACTTCACCTTCAGCCGTTTCGATATGTGATATGCAAACATGCCCATATCCTTCGCTCAACGAACGTATTCCAGCCGGATCTGCTACTATCAGTTCATCGACAGCGCCAAGTATGGCACGACGTGTTTTCGGATCGTAGTATATCGACGTATATTGTTTCGCCGGAAGCGAAAGCATTCTTGATGTCATAGTTTCCGTATCTATCGCACGTACTCCGTCCGACAACGCCACCCATATTTCTTTACCTACGGGGGCAAAAGCGCTGACACCTTCGTTCTCAATCGCTGACGGAATATCTGAAAAATCCACCTTGGACTCTATAGAGCCGTCGGCACCAAGCATTACGGCGCCATAAGAATGTGCCACCCATATACGTCCCTGCCGGTCGCGGGTGATCGCTGTAGGATAATACCCCGTCGCATCCTTGATATCAACACTCTTTCTGATGCCGGAATGTGCGTCAATACAATACACCGTACTGTCGCGGAAAAGAAGCACCCATTTATTTCCGCGGATGTCACTGACAATGTCGCTTATAAGATCTCCCGCGGAAGAGTTCGAACATTTCAGAAGTGAATCAGCGGTCACTGTCCCTCCGCCCGGACGAAACTTGTCAAGCGCCGTAGCCATTACTCCTCCGAGATAACTGCCGGTCCATAGTTCCGCCCTCGCGGTATCCTCGACAACACCATAAATCCAGTTCGCCATATAGCGATGGGACCTGTCCGTTATGCGATAATTGTCGAAACGCCCTTTGGCACGGTCAAAACGGTTCAGACCACCGTCGCCGGCAACCAGCAAATCGCCGGCAGAACTTTCATAAATCCGCCTCACCCGACTGTGCGACAGATCACGCATACGGTTCCCTGGCATGAACCATTGTGCCGGCGCAGCGCCGTCGGGAATTCGTATCACACCGTTTGTCCCGCCAAGCCAGAAATCGCCATGACTGTCGCGAAGCATGGAATATACCTGCTGACCGTCAAAACGGTTGGTTATATCGGCAAGCGACACAGCAGTGACCGGCGAGTCAAGATTCGCTATAGACACCCCCATCTCGGTTCCGGCCCATACATTGCCGTATGGATCTACAAAAAGCGACCACACCACATTGTTTGCAAGCGAAGTAGGATTACGCGAATCATGACGACATTGCACCGGCATTTCATTCGGTTCGGCAGGATTGATTATAAGCAAGCCGTTTTCAGTCCCGGCAATCAGACGTCTGGCAGAAACATCAACCGCAAGAGCTTTAACTCCGTAGCCGTCAAATTCCGTCAGACGACGGGATGAAGCCGATAGCATATCGAATTCTATCAGACCTTTTTCCGTACCTACCAGCAATAACGAGGACGATTGCAATATTGCCAACGCATTGACAAAAGTGTTACCGCCGCTTCCGACCGCAAGCGGCAAATGCGTAAACACCTCGTCGAAAGCATCGTAGCAGCACAAACCGTCATAGGTACCTATGAAAAGCCGACGCCCGTCAGGAGCCGGCATAAGCGCATAGACCGCATCATGCGACAGATTCGTCGAACTGACACGTTCCGTTTTTTCTTTATCCGGATCATAACGCCACAAACCGCGCAACGAACCTATCCACAGTTCCGAATTCCACCATACCATCGTCCTTATCTCCTCCGGAAAAGGTCCTGACGCCGGAACAAGGGTTTCGGGCCATCCGGCGTCTGCAGGATGCGACAGACGGAAAAGGCCATTATTGGTACCTATGAAACATCGTCCGTCAGGAAGTTCGGTTATGGCATATACCTGAGCATGAAACCCATCTTCGCCAAGACGGACGGCACGCGCATCGAAACCGTCAAAACTGAAAAGGCCGCTGTTAGTCCCAAGATACATACGCCCCGACGCTGCCGAACGGTGCATACTATAAACCGTACGCGTTGCGCCGGCTATCCGACAGTTGTGCCACGACAATGGAGGAGTGGTGACTGCTACGGCTGAAAATATGCCGGAAACAAGAAAAAGGATTGTCAGAATCTTATTTTTCATGGTGGTATTCTGTTATCGCAAATGTACGCTTTTTTCCATAAGCCACGAAAAAAGCATACGCTAAAATCAAAGACCGATAGGAAAAAAGAACAGTCCAAAATGCACATTAGCCGGACATCAAAGCCCTCTGTAGACATTTCAGGCAATGATTTCACCATTGTCCATTTTGTTGCCTAATCTGTCCGTTCTGTACTTTTATCATCAAACGCATTAAGTTAATTTTGTGTTCAGAAAAAAATTCTACTGACACAAAACAACACCTTTGAATACCATGCCTCTCAAACGAACATTGTTACTGACAACAATGCTGTTTCTTTTCGGTACGCTTCTGTCCGGAGCGCTACCCTACGGCAAAGCATACTATGGAACGAACTACACCGTGCCTTTTGCCCACGCCTACCGCGCGCTTGACCGGCTCGGAGTGAACCACCGCACAGCCATCGACCGCGACGTCTACCACATGTCACGACTCGGACTGAACGCGTTCCGGCTCCACCTGTGGGATGTCGAACTGAGCGATGCCGACGGAAATCTTATCGACAACGAACACCTGGCTTTACTCGACTATCTTATAGCCTCTCTTGAAAAACGAGGCATAGCCATTATCCTTACCGCCCAGACAAATTTCGGCAACGGCTATCCCGAACGCAACAACGATCCGAACGGGGCTTTTAGCTACCGATACGAAAAATGCCGGATTCACGACACAGCATCAGCTGTCGACGCTCAGGAACGTTATATCAGAGCACTTGCCGCACATATCAATCCGCTGACCGGAATCAGCTATGCTTCCGATCCTGCTATCGTAGCCATAGAGATAAACAACGAACCATGCCACTCCGGAACTCACTCAGAGATCACGGCCTACGTCGACCGAATGGTTTCAGCCCTGCGCGACACAGGATGGAAAAAAGACATATTATACAATGTGTCCCACAATCTCTGGCGCACACAGGCGTTCTTCGACGCAAAAATCGACGGCACCACATACCAATGGTATCCTACCGGTCTTGTCAACGGCAAAACCCGCCACGGCAATTTCCTGCCCGTCCTCGACGCCTACGATATACCTTTCGATACTGTGAAGGGATTCGACAAAATGACAAAAGTAATCTACGAATATGATCCGGCCGACGTACTCGACACATACCTTTATCCGACAGCAGCACGCACTTTCCGCAAAGCCGGTTTCGACTGGGTAACGCAGTTTGCCTACGATCCGATAGACATGGCACGCCATAACAGCGAATACCAGACCCATTTCCTCAACCTTGCATACACTCCGGGGAAGGCGATCGGAATGATGATTGCCGCGGAAGTGATGCGTAAGGTTCCAAAAGGCAAGGATTTCGGCAAATATCCCGTCGATACCGTATTCGACGCATTCACTGTAAGTTCGCGGCGCAATCTGGCCGCAATGAACGACGGAATAAAATACTTTCACACAAACGACTGCGACATTGCTCCTGCCGGAAAAGGCAAAAAGATACAGCAGATTGCAGGCGTGGGCCAGTCGCCTCTGGTACGAACCGACGGACTCGGAGCCTATTTTCTCGACCGTCTTGCCGACGGATGCTGGCGTCTTGAAATCATGCCTGACGTAATTCTGACAAAAGATCCGTTCGTCAAGCCGTCGCTTGACCGCAGCGTAGGCGAAGTCATAAACTCTCCAGTTGAAATGACTTTCAATATCCCCGGCCTGTCGGCCGATTTCGTATTCCGTAACTTCGAGGGTTCCGAAGGGCAGGCACAAGACAGCAAGGCCTCTTTCATGCCCGGTGTATGGATTCTCGGAAACGACAATAAGTCCATAAAGCGCCACAAAAGCGACGAAGCATTCGGCGAAGGCGGCTACAAACTCCTCGGCGAATATGTAGCGCCGGCATTCACTGATTTCAGCCCTGTGCTTGTCCATCAGCCTGTAAAAAGAATAGCGGCCGGTGATTCCTTAGTTATAAAAGCCACGTACGTATCTCCCCGACAGCCCGACTCGCTGACAGTATATCCGTCAGATGTAAGTTTCTGGAAGGACGATAACCGCCTGTACCGTATGAAACGAACAGGCAAATACGAGTATTGCGCCGTCGTGAACCCTGAAGATGTCGGAAATGACTGTTTTAGGTACAACGTAGCGGTTCACGACGGAGGCAGTACCGTATGCTATCCCGATAACACAAACGGTACACCCCTCGACTGGGACTACGACAACGCTGAATCAGGATTCTACACCACCGCCGTCAGCGCACCCGACGCCCCGATAATTCTTTTTAATCCTGCATCCGGGCACGACGGCATGTCGCTGTCGACAATTCCGGAAACATGGAGCGACGTAAATCTCGGTATTCTACATCGTTCGCCTGTTGAATCCGACGTTATGCGCATAAATATAGGAAAACAGGCTCAAACCGATATAGCCGTGGCAGGCAAATATGTAGCCGACATCATGAAAGACCATGCAGAGTGCTCCGACAACAGGCAGATTGCCATCCGCTTCGGCACTATCGAAAACTGCGGGAATGTAAGGGTAAATCTCGTCACAGCAGGTGGATTCTGTTACAGCACCGACGTCGACGCAAAATCAGAATCTACAATAAAAATCAGCCCCTCGTCGCTTAAGCTTTCCGACACGCTACTTAATCCGGCACCCTACCCTTCGTTCCTGAGCCGGCGGTTCAGTCCCGACGAATCTACGGCAGAAGCTTTCAGGCTCTCCGATCTTCAGAGCGTGGAAGTGGCTGTCAGCCCGGGAAATGAAGACTTAACACTTGACATAGTCGGAATATGGATAGAATAAACGCAATAGACAACAATACAAATCAATTATCAATCAAATAATTAAATCAAGACCATGAAAAGAGTGCTTAGAAACACCTTAGGATTCATCCTTCACGGTTTTCTGCCGTTTCTTCTGGCAATGGTGATTCCGATGACGGCACAGGCCCAAAGTGGCCGCAACGTCAGCGGCACCGTAGTCGACGAATTCGGAGAACCGCTGATCGGAGCATCGGTAACAGTTCCCGGACATCAGAACGGAGTAACATCCGATCTTGACGGTAAATTCCGTATCACCATGCCTGCAGGAGCAAAATCACTTCTGTTCTCCTACGTAGGCTACAAAAGTAAAGAAGTAGAAGTAAGCGGCGACAAAATCGACGTCACCCTCGAACCCAGTTCCGAGGCTCTTCAGGAAATGGTAGTCATAGGTTATGGCTCTCAAAAGAAAGAAGACCTCACTGGCTCAATAGCCACAATAAGCGACAAAGACTTTAACCAAGGCGTCATCTCTTCACCCGAAGAGCTGATAAACGGTAAAATCGCCGGTGTACAGATTACCAACAATGGCGGTTCGCCAAACTCCAGTTCAACCATACGCGTACGCGGCGGTGCATCGCTCAACGCCTCCAACGACCCGCTGGTCGTACTCGACGGCGTACCCCTCGAAGTAGGAGGAGGCGTTGAAGGAGCAGGCAATTTCCTGAGCCTTATCAACCCCAACGACATCGAAAGCATGACGATTCTGAAAGATGCCTCATCAACCGCCATCTATGGCTCGCGAGCATCCAACGGTGTCATTATCATAACGACAAAAAAAGGTGCAGGCGATGGCGTGAAGGTCAGCTTCTCGACCACAAACTCCGTAGCGACTGCCTCGCGCTTCTCTCCGAAACTGACAACAGCCCAGTTCCGCGAAGCCGTGGACATGTTCGGTACAGACGCACAACGCCAACTTCTCGGCGACCGCGACACAGACTGGAACGATGTAATATTCAAAGATGCCTTCGGCACAGACAACTCTCTGGCCGTATCAGGCCGTGCCGCAAAATGGCTTCCATTCCGTGTGGCTCTCGGCGCCATGTATCAGGACGGCATACTGCGAACCGACAACTCGACGCGATATACCGCCAACCTGAATCTCAACCCCTCGTTCTTCAACGACCATCTGCGCATCAACCTGAGTGCAAAGGGTACTTATGCCAACAACCGCAGCGCCAACACCGGAGCAATCTGGAATGCCGGTGCCTACGATCCTACCCAACCGGTCTACACCGACCGTCTTAACGATGCCGGAGAGCCTCTATTCGGAGGTTACCATGAAGTGGTCGACGCAAACGGCCATCCCGCACAAGGCGCATTGGCCAACCCTCTGGCTATGCTCGAACTGAACCACAACCGTTCCAAAGTATGGCGTTTTGTCGGCAACTTCGACGTGGATTACCGCCTGCATCCGCTGCCTGAACTTCGCCTGCATGTGACCGGCGGATACGACTACTCCCGCGGAGAACGTACGGTCGACCAGCCCATGAACAGCTTCCAGGGTTACAACTCGGGAGGTTACCACTACACACAAGGCCCTCAGACGAACACCAACAGGCTTCTGACCGTTTACGCGAACTACAATAAGGATTTCAGCGCAATAAATTCAAAACTCGACGTAACAGTCGGTTACGACTACCAGTACTGGCGCAACGACTATCCGGCCTATCCTACATTCAACGACGCCGGCGAGCAGACCAACATGACATCGCCATACGACTCCCGCCATACCCTGCTTTCATACTACGGCCGTCTGAACTATTCCTATGACAGTCGCTATCTGCTCACCGCCACTTTCCGTCGCGACGGATCCAGCCGCTTTGCAAAAGACAACAGATGGGGCACATTCCCATCCGTAGCCCTTGCATGGCGTGTGGCCGGCGAAAGTTTCTGGGAAAATATACGCACAGTGATGAATGATTTCAAAATCCGTGCTTCATACGGTGTCACCGGACAGCAGGACGGTATCGCTGACTATGGCTATATTCCGTCCTATACCATCAGCCAGCCGGGCGCGTACTACTGGTTCAACGGCCAATGGATTCCCACCTACCGTCCGACAGCCTACAACAGCGACCTGCGTTGGGAAACCACCAAGAGCTGGAACTTCGGTATAGATTTCGGATTCCTCAACAGCCGCATTAGCGGCAGTGTCGACTACTTCACCCGCAAGACACACGACCTTCTGGCTACCGTGCCTATCCCTGCGGGCATCAACTTCGACAAACAGCTGCTCATGAACGTCGGCAATGTTTCAAGCAAAGGTGTCGAAATCGCACTTAATGCCAACATCATCGACACCAAGGACTGGCAGTGGACTGCCACCTTCAATGCGACCTGGCTCGACAATAAAATCACGAATCTCGACCTCGTGCCAGGAAGCACTGCATCCGACACATACGTAGGCTTCATGGAATCGACACCCGTCATGGTATATAAATCCGGTTACAAGCCTAATACATTCAAACTCTTCAAGCAGATCTACGACGAAGAAACAGGACGCCCGATCGAGGGTCTGTATGCCGACCTCAACGGCGACGGAGCCATCACCGAGGACGACAGATATTACGCTCATTCTTCATCGCCCGACTGGATTTTCGGACTCAGCACCTCGCTGCGATGGAAAAAATGGACTCTCAGCACATCGCTGCGCGCCCAGGTAGGCAACTATCTTTACAACGGTTCGGCCGCGAACATGGGAGCATGGGAATGTACATCATGGAGTGCCGGCGGAGTAAACAACCTCTCGGCAAGCTTCCTCGACACACAGTTCCGTAAACGCCAGTACCCGACCGACCATTATCTTGAAAACGCATCGTTCCTGAAAATGGACAATCTGCAGCTGAGCTACAACTTCGGCCGCATCTACAAAAGCCTCGACCTGCACCTGTCGGCAATGGTACAGAACGTGTTCTGCATCACCAAATACAGCGGTGTAGATCCGGAAAGTTCATGGGGCATAGACAATTCGTCATATCCCCGCCCGCGCACCTACTCGCTGACCGTAGGTCTTAACTTCTAAAAACATTTCCTTTTTCAACACCGAACAAGACAATGAAAAAAATATTCAGCATACTGCTTGGCGCCGCCGCCATGCTCATGGGCCTCAGCTCCTGTGTCGACGATCTCGACCAGAAACCCATTATCGGCGCCAACTCAACGACCGTATATTCCACTATCGACGGATACCGTTCGGTACTGGCAAAAATCTACGGCTCCTACAGTCTTGTAGGACAAGAACGCGCAAGCAACGTCGATCTTTCCAGCAACAAGGGCGAGGCTCTTCTCCGAAATATCTTCAACCTGCAGGAAGCGCCTACCGACGAAGTAGCTTACACATGGCTGTCGGGCGACCAGCTCGAACCTATTGTGTACATGACTTGGGATGCGTCAGATATCTGGGTCAGCGACACCTACTACCGCCTTTATTATTCAATAGCCCTATGCAACGAGTTCCTTCGCTACTGCGGCGATGCCTCCATAGGAGGATTCAATGCCGACGAACAGGCCGAAATACGTACATACGCCGCCGAAGCTCGTTTCATGCGCGCGCTGAGCTATTATTTCGTACTCGACCTTTTCCGTAAAGGCCCGTATGTAGACGAACACACACCGACATCTGGAATCATTCCTCCCGCCTACGACGGCACACAACTCTACGACTTCATCAGTTCCGAACTTCTCGCAATCGAGAATGCGCTGCCCGAAGTAAACAGTTACGGACGCGCAGGACAAGCCGCCCTGTGGGCACTTGGCGTACGCCTCAACCTCAACGCCAAAGTCTACACCGGCACCGAACATTATACCGAATGTATCAGCTATGCCAAGAAAATAATAGCCACCGGCAAGTACACTCTCGAAAGCGACTACTCCAAGCTTTTCAATGCCGACAACTTCAAACGGACCAACGAAATTATCTTCGCCTTCGTGGCCGATGCCGACAACGCCACAACCTGGGGAGCGGCAACATACATAACCGCCGGTTCCGTCGGAAGCGATGAACTTCAGGATCCCGCAAAATACGGTCTGGCAACCGGATGGGGCAACCTTCGTCTGCGTAGCCAATTCTGCGATCTGTTCACCAACGCCGACGCCGACAGCCGCAATCTCATTTTCCGCGACGGTCTTACCCAGAACGTAAGCGACATGACACTCCAGACCTCCGGCTTCCGCTCGGAAAAGTGGACAAACCTTACCGACGACGGCGCCGCATCAAGCGTATCGACCGAGCGCGGCTGCGATACCGACTATCCTATGTTCCGGCTTGCAGAAATCTATCTCAGCGCGGCAGAAGCTGTCGTACGCGGCGGAGGCGGCATGTCCCGCAGCGAAGCTCTCGATCTGGTCAACGACGTGCGCAAACGCGCCTATGGCGATGAGTCCGGCAATATCTCCGACGCACAGATGACTGCCGACTTCTTCATGGCCGAACGCGGACGCGAACTCTTCTACGAGGCTGTGCGACGAAGCGACCTCATCCGCTTCGAGGCCTTCTCCGGAAGCAAATACATCTGGGAATGGAAAGGCGGAACTGCCGAAGGCAAAGCTACCGACGCCCGCTACGATATCTATCCTATCCCCATGGCTGAACTTTCGGCTAACCCAAATCTCAAAAACGAGCTTTACTAAACATTCAATCGCAAAGCTTTTAAATCATGAAACTCAACAAAACCTTTAATTATATATGCCTTGCCTCCATGCTCGCAGGTGCTGTCAGCGCCTGCGACAAGGACGGTGAGATGATAACAACCGGCGGAGCACCATCCACCGAAATCGAAAGTTCCGGTTCAGATATAATCCTCAGCATCGAACATCTCAACGACCTGGCTCTTACTCTCTACTGGGACGAAAACGGACAAATTACCCTGAGCGACCCGCGTGTGGAAGCTCCGTCCGACGTTGTTACCAATACCGTACAGTTCGCCACCGAGGAAACCTTTGCCACACCCTATGATTTTGTTGTCGAGCAAGGTAAATATTACGTTCAGATGACCCATCAGCAGCTGAATACCGCCTGCAGCCGACTCGGACTTGAACCGCTTGTCCCGGCCAAAGTCTATGTAAGGCTCAAAAGCGCGGTGGGTGTTAACATCCCGGCAAAGTACAGCAACGTGATGGAATATACAATCACGCCTTACTTCATCGACTGGTCCGTGGCGAAAATACTCGACAAAGACCACAACGAAACCGGACGTATTCTTGCGTCACCCGCTGAAAACCGCATATATTCCGGCTTTGTAGGCGCGGCGGCCTGGGAAAACTGGTTCCTGCTCGAAAGCGACTATACCGAATGGGGCAACCTCGGCCAGGACGGCAAAAGTTTCTTTGCCTCCAGCGAAGCCGATAAATGGAACTTATGGTATCCGGCACCGGCAGGCTGCTACTATACTACAGTCAACACCATAGAAGGATGGTGGAGCGCACAGTGGATTGAAAAACTCGAAATAACAGGCGACGTGACCGGCGAAATGACATTCAACCGCGCCGCAAACCAGTGGTCGCTGGCCGTAAACAGTCCGGCTGCACGCAGCGTAAGCATCACTATCGCCGGAACATGCCAGCTCTATGACTCCGAAACCACCGCCGACGGCCCTGCAAAAGCCGGCACGGCAGGATTCGCAGGAACTGCCGACGCACTCACATTCGGCCCGACAGCATCAGCTGTGACGATCGACCTGCCCGCAGGCGACACCAATATCGTCCTCGATCTTTCAGACCCCAAGGCATGGACAGTAAGCACGGGCGAGGCAGCCGAAGTACCATCTGTTTCACCTCTCCTTTACTTCTCCGGTCTTGTCAACTGGGACGGGTTCGACGATACCCTGACGCTAACAGATGCCGACGCCCTCACCTACGGCGGAGCACACTATATCGACTCCGAATGGGGCTACCGCGTATATCCGGAAGCAGACTGGAGCGCAGCTTATAAAGCAGCCGAAGGTGCTACCGGACTCGCCGGAAATCTTGTCAAGGCTGAAGGCGACAACGACGGAAACGTTCCCGGTCCCGGCGAAGCAGGACTCTTCGTGATGAATTTCAACATGAAAGAACTCAGCTACACCCTGACAAAAGTCAACAGCGTAAGCTTCACGGGAGCAAACGACGACTGGTCGCTGATGCCCCTGACCCAATCGGCAGAAAATCCGGAGATATGGACTCTTGAATTTGCCAAAACCGCCAACACCCCATGGGGAACCAAACTTATAATAAACGAGGACTGGAATCTCTTCTTCGGAGGCGGAGAACAGAATGGCACCCTTTATCTGCGCACCGACAGCGGAGCTTCGGGCTTTGAAGGCGACAATGCCATCGAAATCGGCAAAACCGCCGTACTCACGGTTGACCTCGGCAAACAGACGTATACATTCACAAGCAAATAAGCATAAACACGAATACAAATGATTTTTAAAAGCACAATAATAAGTGTTCTGACACTTGCAGGAAGCCTCGCATTGGCTTCCTGCACCCAGGACAGCCCCATAACGGTTCCCGACCCTGACCGTCAGCCCCCGCTTGTATATGAAAAAGAAACAGGCTTCGCCAGGGGAGCCGATGTCAGCTGGCTCACCCGGATGGAAAGCGAAGGCACCAAGTTCTACACTGCCGGCGAAAACCGGACTGAAAAAGAATGTATGAAGCTGCTGCGCGAAGACTGCGGTGTCAACGCAATACGTCTGCGCGTATGGGTGAATCCGGCCGAAGGCTGGAACAACATCGACGATGTGGTCATCAAAGCACGACGGGCCGAGAAACTCGGACTGCGAACCATGATCGACTTCCACTTCTCCGACACATGGGCCGATCCGGGCAACCAGATCATACCGCAGGCATGGACAGATCTCAGCTTCGACGAACTCCTCAAAGCCGTCAATGACCATGTGACAGAAACACTTAACGCATTGAAGAATGCCGGAGTGGCTCCTGAATGGGTACAAATCGGCAATGAAACAACTCCGGGCATGCTACTGCCTGTAGGATCGGTCGACAATCCGGCTCAGCTGACAGCCCTCAACAATGCCGGGCATGATGCCGTAAAAGCTATATTCCCGGAAGCTCTGACTATCGTCCACCTTGATGCCGGCGACAACGGATGGCGCTATGACCGAATGTTCGACATTCTTCGCGAAAACAACGGCCGATACGACATGATAGGTATGTCGCTCTATCCCTGGTGGGCCGAAGACGAAGGCCGCGACGGAGGCTGGCAGAAAGTGGCGGATGACTGCATGGCAAATATTTCCCGCTTGAAGCAGAAATTCGGCAAACCTGTCATGATATGCGAAATCGGAATGCCCTACGACCATGCTGAAGAATGCCGTCAGCTTATCTCAAAAATGATGGGAGCAGGCGTCGAAGGTATTTTCTACTGGGAGCCTCAGGCTCCTGCCGGATTCAACGGAGGATACAACATGGGCTGCTTCGACAACGGAGCACCGACGGAGGCTCTCGACGCTTTCAAAAAGTGATAAATCCGGCTTCTTACTCTCTTAAAAATACGCAAAAAACATTCGTTTTTGTTCAATCAAGGAATTTATATTAACTTTGTAGGTGTCGAAGAAACCGCAGTTTTTTCGACACCTGCTTTCTTTCACAAGACCTATCAAAAAATGACATATCGCGCATTAACCGCAATCACAATATTTGCAGCGCTTATTTCCGGCCTGCCCGCCGCCGGGCGTAGCGTCACAACCCTTAATGACGGTTGGCTATTTGCAAAAGGATCCCCCGAGAATGCGAAAGACTGGCAGGAAGTACGAGTCCCGCACGACTGGGCCATCTACGGACCTTTTGACATCAGCAATGACCTCCAGACCGTAGCCGTAGAGCAGAACGGCGAGAAAAAAGCAACTCAGAAAACCGGTCGTACCGGCGGCCTTCCGTTCATCGGGAAAGGCGTATACCGCACATCTTTCGAAATTCCGGACACCGCCGGACGCTCTGTCGACATAGTCTTCGACGGAGCCATGAGCAACGCCCGTGTAATCCTCAACGGTAAAGAAATCGGCTTCTGGCCTTACGGCTACAACTCATTCCACGTCGACGCTGACGGCGCCATACGTCCCGGCAGAAACGACCTTGAGGTACGCCTCGAAAACTTTGAGAAAGCATCCCGTTGGTATCCCGGAGCCGGACTATACAGAAACGTACACATAGTCAATACCTCAAAAATCCATATCCCCGTATGGGGCACATACGTGACGACTCCGCGCGTCGGCAAAGACTACGCTTCTATAAATCTTGAAATGAAAATCGACGGTGCAGTCAAGCACCAGAAAATCGAAGTATTCACGGAAATCATCGATCCGAAAGGAAAAGTCGTTGCCGACGACCGCTCGGTCTACCATGCACGCGGTCAGAAATTCGCACAGAACTTTCTTGTAAACGCCCCCGAACTATGGAGTACCGAAAATCCGGTACTATACACGGCGCGCACACGCCTTTATGTCGATGGCAATGAAACCGACAGCTACGACACCCGTTTCGGCATACGTTCACTCGAATATATTCCCGAAAAAGGCTTCTTCCTCAACGGAGAATACACCAAATTCCGCGGTGTATGCAACCACCATGACCTCGGGCCTCTCGGCGCCGCCGTCAACCGCTCCGCCCTGCGTCATCAGATCGAACTGTTGAAAGACATGGGAGTTAACGCTATCAGAACATCGCACAATATGCCCGCTCCCGAACTCGTCGAACTTTGCGACGAAATGGGTATAATGATGATGATCGAACCTTTCGATGACTGGGGTTTCCGGCCAAAATCGCCCAACGGCTACGGCGCCATATTCGAACAATGGGCCGAACGCGACATAACGAACATGGTCGAACATTTCCGAAACAATCCTTCTGTTGTAATGTGGTCGATAGGCAACGAAGTCCCCAGCCAGTGGGGCGAACCGGGAATGGATGAACTGATAATGCTCCGCGATCTGGTGCACGCACTCGACCCTACCCGTCCCGTAACATGCGGCATGGATCAGATCGGCGCCGTACTCGACAACGGTTTTGCCGCCGCTCTCGACATTCCGGGATTCAATTACAAGCCGCAATATTACGAAAAAGCTTACGACAGGCTTCCTCAGAAACTGATTCTCGGCTCCGAAACAGCCTCAACAGTTTCGTCACGCGGTAAATATTATACCCCCGTCGAATTCGCCGAACATAACGTAGTGATTCATCCCGACAACCAAAGCAACAGTTACGACAATGAAAGCTGTTCTTGGTCAAACACTCCCGACCTCGACTTCGCCCGCGACGACGATCATCCATGGGTAATCGGACAATTCGTATGGACAGGGTTCGACTACCTCGGAGAACCGTCACCCTACGATACGGACGCATGGCCAAGCCACAGTTCCGTGTTCGGAATCATCGATCTGGCATCCCTGCCCAAGGACCGCTACTACCTCTACCGCTCGCAGTGGAATAAAACCGACGCCACACTGCATGTACTGCCTCATTGGACATGGCCCGGACACGAAGGAAAAGTCTTGCCTGTGTTTGTCTATACATCCTATCCCGAAGCCGAGCTATTTGTAAACGGCCGCAGCCAGGGACGACGTGCAAAAAACGATTCCACACTCATAAACCGCTACCGCCTGATGTGGAACAACGTAGTCTACCGGCCGGGAGAAATCAAAGTAGTCGCATACAATACCGACGGTACAAAAGCGGATGAAAAAACAATACGTACGGCAGGTCGTCCCCACCATCTTGTAGTAACAGCCAACCGCGACAGTCTGACTGCCAACGGCGACGACCTCGTGTACTTCACCGTCAGCGTAGCTGACAAAGACGGAAATCCGGTACCCGACGATGAACGGCTTGTACGTTTCAGTGTCGACGGCGCCGGCACTTTCGAAGCCACTGCCAACGGCGACCCCACATGCCTTATGCCATTCCAGAATCCGGAAATGAAACTTTTCAGCGGAGCTGCCACAGCCATAGCTCGAAGCGGACTGGCTCCCGGCTCCCTGCGTTTCAAAGTATCGGCTAAAGGCGTGAAAGGAACTACAGTCGAAATACCTGTAAAATAAAATGTTGTACCTTAAACATATCTAATCCTTATCAACTTTCAAACCAATGGACATCAAAGAAACAATCAACAAAAAATTCAAAGAACGCTTCGGCGAAGAAGGAACTCTTTTTGCTTCCGCCGGACGAATCAATCTTATAGGCGAACACACTGACTACAACGGCGGCTTCGTATTCCCCGGCGCCATCGATAAAGTCATCATGGCTGAAATACGCCCTAACGGCACCGACAAAGTCCGTGTATTCTCAATCGACATAAACGATTATGCCGAATTCGGCCTTAACGAGGAAGACGCTCCCGAACAGTCCTGGGCACGCTACATCTTCGGCGTTTGTCGCGAAATCATCAAGCGCGGCGGCTCTGTCAAAGGTTTCGACGCCGTATTCGCCGGCAACGTTCCCCTCGGCGCCGGACTCAGCTCCTCCGCCGCACTCGAATCCTGCTTCGCTTTTGCCCTGAACGACCTGTTTAACGGCAACGCCATCGACAAATTCGAACTTGCAAGAATCGGCCAGTCGACAGAACACAATTACTGCGGCGTAAACTGCGGCATTATGGACCAGTTCGCCTCTGTGTTCGGCAAGAAAGACCATCTGATGCGCCTCGACTGCCGCTCTATGGAGTATGAATACTTCCCCTTCCACCCCGAAGGACATAAGCTTGTGCTGGTCGACTCTGTAGTAAAACACGAACTTGCCGACTCTCCCTACAACAAGCGCCGTGCATCCTGCGAACGCGTAGCCAAGCGCCTTGGTGTCGAAACCCTGCGCGACGCAACCCTGGAAATGCTCAATGCCGCAAAAAGTGATATCACAGCCGAAGATTACCTCCGTGCCAAATTCGTAATCGAAGAAAAACAGCGCGTGCTCGACGTTTGCGACGCACTCGTCGCCGGCGACTACGAAACCGTAGGCGCACGAATGTACGAAACACATCACGGCCTGTCGAAAGACTACGAGGTTAGCTGCGAAGAACTCGACTTCCTCAACGACATTGCCCGTGAATGCGGTGTAACCGGCTCTCGTATCATGGGCGGCGGTTTCGGCGGCTGCACGATAAACCTTGTAAAAGACGAGCTTTACGACCACTTCATAGCTGAAGCGAAAGCACGTTTCAACGAACGCTATGGCCACGAACCCAAAATCTATGATGTAATCATAAGCGACGGCGCACGCCGAGTGGAAAAATAAAAAACAGGGGCGCGATATGTTTATATCGCGCCCTTAAACAAACCGCTAATATAAACAATGAGTAAAGAAACAGTATTGGTATCCGGTGGCGCCGGATACATAGGCTCCCACACAACCGTAGCCCTTATCGAGGCCGGTTTCGAGGTAGTGATCATCGACAACTTCTCTAATTCAGAAATTTCTGCCCTTGAAGGCGTAGAAAAGATTCTCGGCCGCAAAGTTCCTTTTGAAAAGGTAGACACATGCGACAAGGCAGCGCTGCGCAAGGTATTCGAGAAATACGATTTCAATACCGTAATTCACTTCGCAGCCTACAAGGCTGTTGGCGAATCAATGACAGAGCCGCTGAAGTACTACCAGAACAACCTGGTGTCCTTCATGAACATAGTGGAGATGATGAAGGAATTCAATCGTCCGAATATTCTTTTCTCATCATCGGCCACAGTCTACGGCGACGCCGAAGTGCTGCCAGTGACCGAACAGACTCCCCGCCAGCCCGCAACATCGCCATACGGCAACACAAAACAGATTGCCGAAGACATCCTGCGCGACTGCTGCCGCGCCTACGAGGGCCTTTTCGGCATCGCACTACGCTATTTCAACCCTATCGGCGCACACCCATCCGCCCTTATAGGCGAACTTCCCCGCGGCGTACCCAACAATCTGCTGCCTTTCGTCACCCAGACAGCCGCAGGAATACGTGAATGTCTGAGCGTATTCGGCAACGATTACGATACCCCCGACGGCACATGCCTACGCGACTACATCGACGTAGTGGATCTTGCCAAGGCACACGTGGCAGCAGTACGCCGCATGACATCCGACAAGATGGGAGAAAAATACGAAATCTTCAATGTCGGAACAGGCTCCCCGGTTTCTGTCCTCGAACTGCTCACACGTTTCGAAGCTGTCAACAACCTCAAACTGCCCTACAAGATAGTCGGCCGCCGTCCGGGCGACGTACCTGCCGTATGGGCCGACACTGCGGTAGCGAATGAAGTGCTCGGATGGAAAGCCGAACGCGAACTCGACGACACCCTGCGCTCGGCATGGGCATGGGAAAAACACATCCGCAATATCAAATGATACAGAAAGAAATAAAAAATTCGAAATTCGGCGATATTACCCTTGTGACTATCGTCAATGCCAAAGGCGCATCTGTCACGCTGTCGGCTCTCGGTGCAGGAATAGTAGCTATAAACGTTCCTGACAAAACCGGCCGGCTTGACGATGTCGTCCTCGGTTATGCCGATCCCACCGATTTTATGGCCGACGGGCCTTGTGCCGGAAAAGTGCCGGGGAGATTCGCCAACCGCATCGCACGAGGTCATTTCGAAATCGACGGCAAAGCATACTCTCTGGCTATCAACAACGGTCCCAATGCCCTCCACGGAGGCCCTACCGGCTTCCAAAACCGCATCTGGACTCTTGATAAAGCTGAAGACGACACTGTACGTTTCAGCTATCGCGCGGCCGATGGCGAAGAAGGATATCCTGGCAACCTGCTGGCTACAGCCACCTACCGCTGGACCGACGACTGCACCCTAAGCCTTACACTGACAGCCGAAACGGATGCTCCTACAGTTGTCAATCTCACCAACCACGCCTATTTCAATCTGGCCGGACATAACAGCGGTTCAGTGCTTTCACACAAACTGCGGCTCAATGCGTCACGCTATCTGCCGACCGACGATACCCTGATTCCCACCGGCGAACTTGCCCCGGTGACCGGTACCCCGATGGACTTCACCGAACCGAAAGAACTCGGACAAGACATCAGTGCCGATTTCCCGGCACTGATCTACGGCAAAGGCTACGACAACTGCTGGGTGATCGACGAAGCCGACGGATCGTTGCGCACGATCGCCGTACTGACCGAAGAGAAATCAGGACGTACGCTCACAGTATCCACAACACAGCCCGGCGTACAGGTATATACCGGCAACTGGCTCGCAGGATGCCCTGCAAACAAAGCCGGACGTTCCTATGACGACTACGACGGCGTTGCCATCGAGTGCCAGGGCTTCCCGGACGCGCCCAACAAAGCAGGCTTCCCTTCGGCAGTCCTGCGCCCGGGTGAAAAATATGAACAGACTATATCATTCAACTTCAAAGCTTAACAATCCAATGCAAAAACCCACATTATTCATTCTTGCTGCCGGCATGGGCAGCCGTTACGGCGGCCTTAAACAACTCGATGGACTCGGCCCCCATGGCGAAACAATCATGGACTATTCCGTATTCGACGCCATACGCGCCGGATTCGGCAAAATCGTATTCGTAATCCGCAAAGATTTCGAACAGGAATTCCGTGAAAAAATCCTCTCCAAATACGAAGGACGCATTCCGGTGGAACTCGTATTCCAGAGCATAGACAAACTGCCTGAAGGCTTCACATGCCCCGCCGACCGCAGCAAACCCTGGGGTACAAACCACGCAGTACTCATGGGTGCCGATGTAATCCGCGAACCTTTCGCAGTAATAAACGCCGACGACTTCTATGGTCGTAACGCATTCGAAGTTATGGCTGCCGACCTCAAGCGCGACCGCAACGGCAAAAAAGGCGATTACTCAATGGTAGGTTTCCGCGTAGGTAACACCATGACCGACAACGGTTCCGTAGCCCGCGGCGTATGCCAGACCAAGGACGGATTGCTCACATCAGTAGTGGAACGCACTGCTATCAGCTATGACGACAAACACAACATCGTGTTTACCGACGAAAACGACAAAGTGCAGACCCTCGAACCCAACACTCCGGTATCGATGAACTTCTGGGGATTTACTCCCGACTATTTCGACTTCAGCCGTCGCGAATTTGTCAAGTTCCTCAAACGCGACATCAACACGCCCAAAGCTGAATTCTTCATTCCCTTGTGCATCGACACTCTTATCAACGACGGAGAAGCTACCGTACGCGTACTTGATACGGACTCCCGCTGGTTCGGTGTGACCTATGCCGCCGACCGTCAGGCTGTTGTCGACAAATTTGCCGAACTGCATGCCAATGGCGAATATCCCGAAAGTCTTTTCGCTTAAGATTTTTCACAAGCGGACGGAATGAAGGTTGCAGATTATTCATCACATCCTTTTGTCATTCATCACATTTGACATCAGCTTCCTTCCCCGTCCGCTTTTTCACAAAGCTGCGCCCGCACACGGCGCAGCTTTCACGGCTCTTTCATTTAACCTAAAATAAATAGCATATCTTCCCTTACCCGGTTCATTGAGAATCGGGTAATTTTTCCATGTCTGTATATCAAAGAGTTATTCTGGTATCAAAATCTTAT